>MDTG01066079.1_pt1 | contig 72348 bp, 65 predicted proteins | sample 811421 | NCBI WGS metagenome assembly MDTG01 (sample SAMN05326645, study PRJNA326480) | marine metagenome | isolation source: seawater | place: Pacific Ocean: South East | collected 2011
CATCAGCGATGTAGTCGCCCGCGATGATGAGGTCTTTGCCGGTGTCGTCGCGCCCGCGCACGACGATGTGCGTGTGCGGGTTGTCGGTGTTCCAGTGGTTGACGGCTACCCAATCGAGGCCCGTGCCCAGGTCGGCTTCCATGCGGCCCATCAGGTGCCGCGTGTAGGTGCGCAGGTCTTCCAGCTCGGCGCCGTTCTCGGGCGAGAGGATGAAGCGGAAATGGTGCCGGTCGTCGGCACAGCGTTCCTTGAAGGCGTCGAGGTCGGCGGCATCGGTCTGCGATCCGTAGGCTTGACCCGGCTCGCCATCGCGGCCTACGCCATCGCGCTCGATGTAGCGCAGGTGCTTGGCGAGCGACTGCGGGCTGGCTTGGCGCTGGTTGACCAGTAGCGTCTTGATGGTCACGCGCCGCGACATGGGCGTCAGCTTCGCCCCGGCGAAGCGCGCCGCCGTGTGGCCGCGACCCAGGCGCGCGCCGGGCCGCTGGCCCGTGCCCCTCCCGGAGCCGCTGGCAACGCCGGGACGACGCACCGACGACTTGCCGCTGCTGGCCTTGCCTGCCTGCTTGAGCACCTTGGAGACGAAGCCCTGGCCCCGGTTCTTCGGGGCGCTGGGGCGGATGCGGAAATCGTCATCGCGGCGGTCGGTCATGGCCACGTTCCTTGCAAGCTCTGGCGTGTCCGGTCGTGCGAAGCACGCAGAAATGCCCGCATCGGCGCGGGCTTCGCGCCACAAGCGGCACGGCGGCGAAGCCGCTCCGTGCCGCGCAACCCCCATGTGCAGGCTGGTTTTCGACGCGGCCCGGTGCCGCGTCCTTTTGTCTTGCCTTCCGCCTTTGCCCCTCGCTGACGCTCCGGGCAGCGGCAGCCCGGCGGCGCTGCTGCGTGAGCAGCCAGCGCGCCGGCGAACGCGGACACGGCCGCAGGCCGGGCGCGTTCGAGGCAAGACGCCTGCACGTTGGACGGCTGCGCCGAAGGCAGCGCGAAGTGCGGTGCGAATGCACCCGCACTGCACGCGCGACGACACGGCGACGAGCAGCAGAACGACACGCCCGATGGCACGATGAGATGCACGGCGACGTGCAGCGAATCGACGGCCTTCATGGGCGGGATTCCAGCCAGACCGGATGCGCGACGCCGATCACGGCGGATGTGCTGACCGGCCCGAAATACCGGCTGTCGAACGACGCCGGGTTGGTCACACTCAAGAGGAACAGTTCGGCGGGTTCGAGGCGGCGGCATTGCTGCCAGGATGGCAGCAGCCGGCCCCAGCGGTCAGCAGGCAGCACGGCGGCCGAAGGCAAGCCGTCGATGCGGACGACGCGGCCAGTGATGCACACCTCCTGCGGCGCGATGGCGCCCACGCGCTTGAGCAGCGGCACGTGCGCCGGCAGGTAGCCGCGCTGCGCGGCCAGCGCGGCGGCGTCTGGCGGCAGCGTGGTCAGGACGATGCTGCCCACGGACAAAGGACGTGGCAGCGAGCCGGTGCCGTGGCCCAGCGGATCGACGCGATACCAGCCGACCGCCACGCTGTCGGACGGGTTGTAGATCAGGCGCGGCATCGGTTGCACGAAGGACGCCCAGGCGAGCGCAGCGAGGCCGCAGGCGGACAGGCCCGCCAGTACGAGGCGAGAGCGCAGGCGTGAGCGAGGACGCGGCGCGGTGCCAGCAGTGGAAATGGTAGTCATGGCAGCGCCCTCCCGGTCAGCCAGGCGGCGTGCCGCTCGGCGGTGTATTCGGGCAGTGGCAGGCGCGCAGCGAGCCGGTTGGCGAGCGTGCGCCAGTACGCGGGCGAAGCGGCGACAGGCGCGATGCCCTGCGCCTCAATGGCGTCGATGCGCTCCAGCACGGCGCGCACCTGGTTCTCGCCCTCGGCGTGCAGCAGCAGGCGCGCGCCCGGCTGTACGCCGGGGATGCGCTGTGCCGCATCGAGCAGCGTGCAAGCCTGCATCACCATAAGCTGCCAACGCACGGTGCCGTAGTCGTTGGCCTGCCAGCGGATACGGCACAACATGGCGCCCGGCAGGAACACCGCGCAGCGCCGCCAGCGGTCGAGCTGGAGCGTGCGCGCGGGTTCGCCGAAGCGCAGGTAGAGCTTGAAGCGCGGTTCGATGTAGGCCAGCGCCACGCGCGTCAGCGGCGCGCTGGCAGGCTGGCCGGAAGGTGCTGCGAGCGCAGCCGTGGCTGCGCCAGCGGCAGGCGAAGCGGATGCAGTCATGGCGTGTTCTCCCTGCGGTGTTCTGGAAACTCGCGCTCCAGCAGTCCGCGCAGCAGATCGGCCACGGTCACGCCTTGGCCGAAGGCGGCGATCTTGATGCGAGCGCGCAGCGCGGGCGTCACGTCGAGGGTCAGGCGGGCCGTGTAGAGGTCGCCCTTGTTGATCGCATCGGCGTCGCCCTGCCGAATCCACGCCTCGGCGTGCGGATTCGCGGGCGGACGCGCGCCGATGCCGACGCGCTTTGCGCGTATTGGTGGCTTCGCTGTCATGTCGGCCACCGCAGCAGTTCGTCTACCAGGGCGGTGATTTCGCGTGCGGCGGCGCTGTCCGGCGCCGTCTCGCGTGCAAGCCGGCCAGCGGCCACGCTGTCGGCGAACACGATGCGCTGATGCACTTCCGCGCGCAGCGCAGGAAGCGGTTGGTCGGCCAGCGCCTGGCGCGCTTCGCGCCCGATCACGGTGGTACTGACGCGCCGATTGATGACGAAGGCCGCGCGCAGCGCAGGCCGAAACACTTGCGCTTCGCGGATCAGCGCCACCATCTCGGCGCTGGCCCACAGGTCGTAGGGGCTGGGCTGCACGGGGATCAGCACGCGCTCGGCCGCCAGCAGCGCGGAGCGCGCCAGTGCCGCGATGCGTGGCGGGCCGTCGATGATGACGTGATCAGCCCACCTGGCGAGTTCTGGCGCCTCTTGATGCAGCGTTTCGCGTGCGAGGCCCACGGCGCTGAACAGCCGTGGCAAGCCTTGCTGGCTTCGGCGCTGTGTCCAGTCCAGCGATGAACCCTGCGGGTCGGCGTCCAGCAGCACGACGTGCTGGCCGCGCATCGCCAGCTCGCCGGCGATGTGGGTGGCGAGCGTGGTCTTGCCCACGCCGCCTTTCTGGTTGAGCAAAGCGACAATCATGGCCTGGCCCTCCATGCTGGAAAGCCGGGCTTTTGCTGCTGCGCTTGTGGCCGCGTGGTGGTTGTCCACCGCAGCGGCGCTTCCCTACTAAAAGTTAGAGAAATTAAGTTAGGGAAGTTAGAGGACGCGCAAACCCAGTGCTGGCGCGGGTTTGCGGCCGATCGGCACGCCTGATAGCACGATAGTCCCACGCCTGATAGCACGATACCCCGCACGCCTGATAGCACGACACCATCCACAGGCTTTCCCGAAGTTATCCCCGTGCCGTCTGCGGCACGGGTCGGAACGTCAACAGCTCCATGCCGTTGTCCGGCATCCGCTCGATGCCCAGGACGTAGCCGGGCAGCGACTGCCGCGCGACGAGCGCGCGCAGGTCGCAGGCGAAGTCGTAGGGCTTGGCGGTGCTGCCGGACTTCTGGTGCAGGTAGCGGAAATCGAATTGCCAGCCGTATGCCTGCTTGCCGCCGTGCTTGCGCACCAGGCGGTACAGCCATCGCTCGATGCCGCCCGTGAGCCGGAAATACGCCGGGTCGATGGTCAGCACCAGGGCGGCGTCGAGCACGCCCGCATAGAACCAGTCCGGCAGGATCAGCTCGATGCCCAGCGGCGTGCCGCTGGCATCGGCCAGTTCCTTCCATTCGTTGATCCACGAGAAGCGGTGCAGGCGCCGCCCGGTCGTCTCGCGGATGGACGTGGCCACCGTGGTCGATTGCAGCCGGTCGAGCGCGGCCTTGAGGCGCTGGTAGTCGCGCAGCGACTTGCCGCGCCCGATGAAGCGCAGGATCTCGTAGGGCGTCGCGCGCATCAGCCGCGACGGGCGCAAACCCGCGTCCTTCGCCTCCACGATCTGCGAGGCCGCCCATATCAGCACGTCCGCATCCCAAATCGTGGCGATGCCGTGCTCCTGCGTGCCTTCCACACGAATCGTCACGTTGCCCGCACGGAAGTCGATGGGCTTGACCCGCTTGGACTTGCCGAGCGAAAAGAACGGATAGGCCATCAAGTCCTGGCTGTCGCGCGGCGCCATGTCGCCGGGCAAGGCGCGGAACAGGTCGAGCTGCTCGCGCTCCTGCATCGGCCGCTGCCGGGACGGCAGCGCGGTGCTGGACATGGCGATGGCCTGCCGCGCGCCGCCGATCAGCGCGCACGGCTGTCGGCCGAGTGGTGCTCGGCGTACTCGGGATCGGAAGTCGTCTCGAAGCTGCGGTCGGCGGCCCAGGCATCGAGGTCGGCCACGGCGTACATGACGCGCCGGCCGAACTTGCGAAAGCGCGGGCCACCGCCGATCACGCGCTGCTTTTCCAGCGTGCGCGGCGAAAGGCGCAGGTACTCGGCGGCCTCATCGTTGGTCAGATAGCGTTGGGGCTGCGCAGCAGCGGTCGAGACAGTGGCGGCAGGCCGCAAAGGAGCGGGACGCATGGTGTGAACCTCCATCGGTTGAAAACGCCCGGCCACACAGCGCGACCGGATGGAGGCAGTCTCAGAAAACCAAGCTCTCCCGCTCAGGGTCGTTTTGCGTCCCCATCGAAACGACCCTTCTCAATCGGTGGGAGCTGTGCTAGTTGGCGATAGCCGCCGCGCATCAACGCATCGCCGCGCCGAACCAGGCGGCGCACTTTCGAGCGCAAGCCGCCATCGCTGTACCAATCGGCCGCGGCGTCCACGCCGAACAAGCCTTCGGCCAACTCGCGCGACGTAGCGCCCGCGAGGATCGCGTCAAGTGCCTGCAAGGTGTGCAGTTCCAGCAGCGCAGCAAGTGTTGGCCGGGGCTTGATGGCGACCAGGGCCGCGCTGGGCGCATGGTCGCGCGCAGGCGCGGCAGCGCCGCCGCGGCGGGCATAGGCCACGGCCATGCCGTCCTCCAGGCCAGGCGTCAGTGCGAAGCGCAGACAGCGGCCAGGACTGCGCGCGATCAGCGCCAGAACCTTGCCATCGTGAGTCAGTTGCTTGTGGCCGGGAATGCGCCAGAACGCGAACGCGGCGGCATCCGGTGGCGGATCGGCATCGGGATAGAGCTGCACCACGGCATCGGAACCAGGAAGCCAGGTCGGATGCGCCTCGCGCGCATCCAGTGCCGGGTCTTCCAGCAGGCGCAGGCCCCAGCGTTGCGCTGCCTGCTGTGCGGCTTTGGGCCGGCGATGATGGCGCAGCCAGTCGATCCGGTAGTCGGGATGCCGGCGTAGGTACTCCCAAGCGAGCGCGAGGCCATCCAGATGCAGCACGTACAGGTACGCGGCAGTGGGATACCAGTGCTCGGCGCTGCGATCGGCCATGACGCCACCTCCCTGCAAACAGGACTGGCCGCCACGGCAGGGCTACGCACTACATCGCCATCATCAGAACGTCATGGGGTAAGAAGATAGTTGAGGCTGTCAAGACCGATTGGCTCCGATGCGTTGCGATATTCGTCTCAATGCTGCGACGGCAGCGCCCCGATGTGGGGCGCCGTACAGGCCAGCTTGCCGCAGCCCGCACCGTGCATCGTGTCTGTTTGGATCAGACTGGTGCGGCTTCGCCGCAAGAATCCCGATTAAGACCTGTCCGGTATGACGCCAGACTGAAAAAGTCACAGTGGGCCGTGTTCAGTCCGGGATGGCGCCGTCGCGCTCGGCCAGGCGCGTGTATTCCGACAGCGTGTGCGTGGGTTGAAAGTAGAGGTCGCGCATCACGGGCTGTTTGCGCGGCCCGACGATGCCGGCCAGCTCGGACAGCTTAACGGTGCCCTGCGCGGGCATCCCGATTCCCAGGTCGATGAGTCCCCAGGCGGTGTCACCATCGGCGGGATCGAGCGCGGCCAGCAGCCAGGTCACATGCGCGTCCGGCGTGAACAGCCGCACCACGGGCACCGGGTCGATGGCCCGGCCAGCAGCGCGGGCCTCGCCGTTGGCGAGCAATTGCGCGCGCTCCGGGGCGGTGGCGAGTGGCTGGGGCATGGTCGGCAATCCCACAAATCCCATGATGCACGAATGCGGTTTCACGCTGAAGCGCAGAACCGCGAAACCGGATTTACGCCTTCGTGCGCAAGCACGGATGCGGCTCTGTGGCTTCACCAGAAGCCGCAGAGGCGGATTTCCGTAAAGGCACAAAAACGTATAACACCAAATGAACACTATAGATTGTAGCCCTATAGGGCGCAATGGGCTGTCATCTTGGTTTTTCGAGGGAAACCATAGGTGGCGGCTGGGAACTCATTGGCGAAGGCGTTGAAGACCGTTAGAAAGGCGCGTGGCTTGAGCCAGGAAGCCTTCTCTGACGTGTCCAGCCGCACCTATATGAGCACCCTCGAACGCGACCTCAAAAGCCCCACCCTGCATAAGCTGGCCGAGCTGTGCGAGGTGATGGAGATCCACCCGCTCACGCTGCTGACGCTGGCCTACGCGGGCGACAGCCCGCGCAAGGCCGACGAACTGCTGGCGCAGGTGCGCCGGGAGCTGGAGGCGGTGTTGAAGGAGCGCGATGCGGCAAAGCCGCGCGCGTGACGTGGTGGTGTGCTACGAACAGCAGCACAGCGCCCCGCCGCTATGGGCGGGGCGCTGGCCGGGCCGATCCGGCGCAGCCGGTTCGGCCGCATCGAGGGGCGCCAAGCTGCGCGCGGCGGGGATAGCCCGCAGGGCTTTCCCCTGGAGGCAAGCGAAGCGCGCAGCGCCGCAGGCGCGAAGGCGTGAGGGATTGAAGCCGAATGGCCGTGACAGCGAAGTCGGCACGGGGCGCAGCCCGAAAGCCCGGCGGCGCTTCGCGCCGACACGCCCAAGCCATTCAGAGCATCATGCAGAAAGACTTGTCGAACGCTTTAACACAACACACTCGTTCATGCGGCTGCCCTACGTTCGACCTCGACGGTTACGTGTGCCAACTCATGAATATGAGCGAGCAGCGCCTTGTAATACGCAGGTTCTCGGGGTTCTTGGGCCATCAGCGAAACGATCGCCGCGAAATGGCCGGGGCCGACCTGCCACACATGAAGATCCGTGACCTCGCTGCCCGTGGGCGTGATCGCCTCTCGGATTTCCTCACGGACTTCCTCGCCCTCGGCTGCGGCATCGAGCAACACGCTGCCGGTGTCCCGGATTAGTCCCCATGACCAACGTGCAATGACCAACGCGCCGACCACACCCATGACGGGATCGGCCCACGTCCAGCCATAGCTGCTCCCCAGCACTAGCGCGACGATGGCCAGCACGGATGTCAGGGCATCGGCCATCACATGCAGGTAGGCCGCGCGCAGATTGTTGTCGCGGGCCTTGCCGGATTCATGGTGATCGTCGTGATGATCGTGGTCATGATGGTGGTGATGACCATGATGGGAATGGTCGTCCTTCAACAGCCAGGCGCAGACCAGATTGACGATCAATCCCACAATGGCCACCGCAAACGCCTGCGCGAAGTCGATATGGATGGGCTGGGTCAGGCGAACCAGGCTCTCCCAGCCGATCAGCAAGGCGATCAAAGCCAGCAACACTGCGCTGGCGAAGCCGGCCAGCTCGCCGAGCTTGCCCGTGCCGAAAGTGAAGCGCGGATTGCCTGCATGGCGGCGCGCGAAGCGGTACGCCAACGCGGCGATCAGCATTGCGCCGGCATGGGTGGACATATGCCAGCCGTCGGCCACCAGCGCCATCGAACCATAGATGGTGCCCGCAATGATCTCCACCAGCATCATGCTGGCGGTAAGCGCAATCACCAGCCACACCTTGCGCTCATTACGTCGATGGTCGCCGCCGAGGAAGAAATGATCGTGGCCCGATGCTTGAGGGCTAGTCGTAGTCATCCGCAAGTTCCTGTTGTTGTGTGAGGCTGCCGGGAGGCGGCAGGCTTATTTCATGTATGCGCGGATAACCTCGATCATTTCCTCGCCGCCCTGATGGCGCTCCTTGTCAGTCGCAGCGGCTAGGACGTGTTCGCGCAGGTAGTCTTCCATTACCTCTGCCGTCAAACCGCTGACTGCGCCACGCACGGAAGCGATCTGGCGCAACACCTCGACGCAAGCGGCCTCGGACTCCAAGGCGCGTTCGATGCCTTCCAACTGTCCTTTGATGCGACGGACACGGGCGATCAGCTTGTCTTTCTGGCGGGTGGTATGGGCCATAGCGGTATTTCAATATAGTCTAGGGGACTATATTACCGGAGCCGGGGCGTTCCGTCTGCATCAAGTGTCGGCGTGCGGCGCTCGCAAGCGCCAAAGCGGGACGGCCCACTGAATCGGCTGTTGGCGTCTGACACCGCGCGCGGCCACTGCCGCGCCCGGATTTTGCGTTTCACCGCGCCCAGGACGGAACCGCCTGGGCGCGGTGCTGAACGCGGTTATTCCTTCGTCTCGATGAGCCACCACACGGCACGCGGCAAGGCGCGGCCCGTGATGGGATGAATGTCGGTGAGGTCGGCGCAGGCCGTCCAGCCCGAGGGCGGGCGCTAGCCGCGCATGTCGCCATCGCCGTGCCAGCGGCGGGCGCGCACCGTGCCGTGGGCGTAGATTGCCGCCATGCGCGGGCGGCTGGTGGTGGTGTGGGTCATGGGGGCTTCTCCTTCCGGCGAAGCGCCCCGGTCGAGGCCGGGGCGCTTGCCTTCGGCGCGGGTCAAGCGGCCAGCGCCTCGGCGGGTTCATCCGCCACGGCCTCGGCATCCTCCGGGGCGTCCTGCGCCTGCGTTTCCGCCGGCGCAGCTTCCGGGCCTTCGGCCTTGAAGATGGCGGGCATCCAGCCCGTGCCATCGGCCAGCCGTTCGGCTTCGCTGGCAATGTCGGCCTTCTTGAGCTTCGCCAGTCGGGTGACGGATTCCGGTGCAAACGCGGCCACGGCATCCAGAATCACGGCCTTGGAAATGTGCTTGAAGTAGCCTTCTGCGGTCGGCTTCCACCATGCGGCCATGTCGAGGCCCACGGCCTGCGCCAGTTCCTCGCCGGGTTGCTGCACCGTGGCGCGAGGCGTCACCACGTCCACCGTGGAAGCCACGCACACGGCCAGCAGCCGCACCAGTTCGTCTTGCGATTTCGCCAGCAGCACGGCGAACAGTTCGGCGCTGTCCTCCGGCAAGGCTTCACCGGCCACCTGTTGCAGTTCGCGCAGCGCCACGGCGGCGGGCGATTCCGGCCAGTCCGGGGCCATGCCTTCCAGTCGGTCTTGCGTCGTGAGGCGCACGCCGAGCGGCAGGCCATCGCCGTAGGCGTCGGGCTGCAAGACGGTCTGCACCATGCCATGCACCAGCGCGGCCAGCGCGACGTGCGGATGCCGTGCGACTTCGATTTGCAGCGCCGCCGTGCGGTGGGCGCTCAACCGCTGCGCCAGCCGGTCGGACAGGCTCGCGGCCTTGGGCGCGTCGTCGGCGTCCTCGTGCTCGTCGTTGGCGGCTTCGCCTTCGGCACTGCCGAAACCGCGCCGCAGCTTTTCCAGCGTGCGCAGCGCCTTGGCCTCGGCTTCGCGCAGCAGGCCGCGATGCATGACGGCCTCGCCGTTGCGGTCGATGGTGACGATGGCACCGGCCACCTCGCGCACCTCGGGGGCATAGCCCTGCAAGGCATCCTCCGCGTCTTGCAGTTCCCCGACCACCTGATCGCGCCGCTGTTCCAGCTTCTCGGCCTTGGCCTCGTCCTCGGCGTCGCAGGCTTCTTCCAGTTCGGCGTCGATCTTTTCGAGGCGGGTTTCCAGCGAGGCGATGCGGCGGGCTTCGCGGGTGGTCGGCTCGCGACGATGGCGCGGGGCGTTCTGGAACGCCTGCCGTTCCTCGTAGGCCAGATGCGGCACGGCCTCCACCCATGCCCACCCCTCGGCGCGCACGTCCTCGGCCAGCGTTGCCAGCTTGTCGCGCACCAGCGTTTCCAGCACTGCGGTATCGGTGAGGTAGGTTCCGGCATCGCCTTCTGCGAACAGGTCGCGGCGGATGCCACCGCCTGCCTGCTGGTAGGTATCCAGCCCGACGAAGCGCACCAGCGCGTGCGTGGCGTCGATTTCGCGCTCGGTCAGGCGCTCGCGCAGCTTGGACGGGCTGCGCTGCCATTCCGGCGCACCATAGAACGCGGCTTCCTGCGCGGCGTGGTCGTCGGTGATGGTCAAGGCCATCAACTGTTCCAGCGTCACGCCACCGGCCCGGTAGTCGGCCATCAGGCGCGGCGAGACGTTCGCCAGCTTCAAGCGGCGCTGCACCACCAGCGGGGACACGCCGAAGTCGGCGGCAATGTCTTCGACGGGCCGGCCTTCCTTGACCAGCGCGGCGAAGGCCGCGAACTGGTCGGCGGGGTGCATGTTCTCGCGCTGCACGTTCTCCGCGAGGCTGACGGTGCGCGCGGACGCATCGGCCACCAGCAGGCACGGCACTTCGTAGTCGGCGGGGATGCGCTTCTTCTTCGCCAGCAGCTTCAAGGAGGTCAGGCGGCGGTCGCCTGCCACCACTTCGTAAGCCTCGCCATCGGTGGCAAGGATGACGATCAGGTTTTGCAGCAGGCCGATGCGGGCAATGCTCGCGGCCAGTTCGGGGATGGACTGGCGCGGGGTCGTGCGGACGTTGCGCTTGGAGCGGCGCGGCAACAGTTGCGACAGCGGAACCAAGATCAGGTTCTTGGTCGGGTCTGCCACTTCCAGCGGTGCGGCGGCTTCGATGGCGACGGTTTCGGTTTTGGGTACGGCGTTCATGGTGATAACTCCTTGCGGTTGGGATGCAGCAGCGAGAGAAGCGGCAAGGGCTGCTGCCTGCCCCTGCCGCGTGGGGATTCAGGCTTTCAACTGGCGCAGGCCATCGGCCAGCAGCCACAGGGCGCGATTGAGGCGCACGCTTTGGTCGATGCCCTGTACGGGCCGGGTGGTCTGGCGGCGGCCATTCGCGGCGCGGGCGGACAGGCCGCCTTTGGTCAAGTTCTCCTGCGTGCGGTTGAACACGCTCCACAGGTCGCGGCGGTCGTCGTCGTGGCGGCGCGGCATCAGGATTTGCGATTCCGTGATGGGCGCGGGCTTGTCCTCGTCGTACTTCAACGCCAGCGCAGCGCGGGCGAACACTTCCGATTCCCCGGCGTCGAGCGTGATGGCGCGCATAGCATCGCGGGATTCCTGCGCCCGGTCGAAGCCGTGCAGGACTTCGTAAGCGCCTTCGATGACGTGTCCGGCTACGTCGCCCTTGTGCGGCACGCGCACGTCGGCCACGGTGTCGCCGCAGACAAGGCCATTGCTGCAAACGAAGCGGAACATCCCGGCCAGCATCTGATAGCTGCTGGTGCCGTCATGGGAGTTCAGCAGGATGATTTCGTTGGCCTCGCGGCCGTTGATCTGGCTGGCGTGGCGCAGCCGGATCATGTGCTTGGTGTAGTCGCGGCGGTCGTCGTGGCGCACGCGGGTCTGCGTCACCATGAAAGGCTCGAAGCCTTCCCCGCGCAGTTCTTGCAACACCGTGGCAGTGGGGATGTAGCTGTACCGCTCGGAGCGGCTTTCGTGCGGGGCGTCCGCGAAGATGGACGGGGCCACGGCCCGGATTTGGTCGTCGGACAAGGGACGTTCCGAACGCAGCACCGGGGAACGGGAAGCGAAGCGGGATGCGAGTTGCATGGCATTTCTCCTGACAAAGAAAAAAGGTTTGCTGTTCACCGCACACCGGATTCCTAGATTCGGAGCCCAGCCTTTCGGCTGTTTGGTGCGGTCGGCACGAGGAACCCGGTTGGCCCTGTTGCCACCGTCTTTCCTGAGTTCATCGCCCGCGACGGTCAGGAGCGCGCGAACGGGTGCCGTCAAGGAGGCAAGCGCAGGGTTGGTGCGGCCCGCAGCGAAGCGAGGACACGGCCCTGCGCGCCTTGACGGCACACGGGCGCGGGCTACAGTCGCGGTGAAGGTGATGAAGTCAGGGGAGACGGCTGGACAAGGCAACGGCCATCCCACACGCCGACCGCACGGCAAGCGAAGCGCGCAGGCCCGAAGCTGGAAGCCGGGCCGGAGGCGTCAGCCGAGCGGAGCGAGGGAACGATGGAAGCCTGAAGGGGCGAGACGCTGCAGGCGGCTCGATGCGCAACGCGCACGACAGCGCGACCGGCCATGTTTCTTGGCCGGGGACGCACAGCATTCAATGCTCGATGCACAAGCTCATGCGCCAGTCACGGGGAAACAGGTTCGACAGCGACTGCTGCGGCCTGGCCGATCCGGCGCAGCCGGTTCGGCGGTCTTTGAGGGGCGCCAAGCATCGCGCGGCGGGGATAGCCCGCAGGGCTTTCCCCTGGAGGTAAGCGAAGCGCGCAGCGCCCCGGAAGGGCGCGAAGGCATCACGCCGAGTCGTCAGGACGCAGGCTGGATTCCGATACCGGCATCCACGGCGATGACGAGTCCAGCAGATAGCGCGCACCGCGCGCGTACAGACCCGACAGCCCGGTGGGCTGGTAGAACCCGGTGACGCGGCGCCGGAACTGTGCGCCGTATTCGTTGGTGTAGATCACCGCGTCGCCGATCTTGAAGCGCAAGGGCTGGCCGTTCTCCGGCGCGAACGGCTTGAGCGCATCGTGCTGTGCTGTGATTTCGATGATGTAGTCGTGATGGCTGCTCATGGCATTGATCTCCTTCGATAGTCGAGAAAGCACAAGGAGCGCCTTGCAGCGCTCCCACGGCCAGGTCAGACAGCGATCCGCCCGGCCAAGCGCGCATCGCGCGCATAGGCGCTCAACCGCTTCTCGGCGCGGAAAGACAGGTCGCGCTCAATCGGCAGGCCCAGCCCGCCGCGCACCGTCGCCAGTTCGCCCAGGCTGACCCAGCCGATTTCCGGCGCCCCCAGGCCCAGGTCGCAAAGACCAAAGGCGTGGTCGTGGTCATCGGGATCAATCTCGGTCAGCAGCCAGGTCGCGCCGGCGTCCGGCGTGAACAGCTTGACCACGGGGGCCGGATCGAAGTCCGGGTTCTCCAGCGATTCGCGGCCGTTGGCCAGCAGCACGATGCGCTGCTCGTCAGTGATGAGTGCGTTGTTCATGGTGAACTCCTGAAAGGATGCCGGGCGGAATTGCCCGACCCTTCCGGGGCACGGCGCAGCGCAAGCAGTCAGGGGTCAACGACGGCCGCCAGGACGCAAGCGCCATCGGCGCGCAGCCCTTGACGGCGAGAACGCCGTGGCACGATGAAGGGAACAGCAAGACCGCCTCCCTCACACCTCCACGCACCCCGGTTTCCAGCAAGTGCGCAGCACGCGCAGGCCCGCGAGGGCCGGAGTTGCGCTGCCGGGCGCAGCAAAAAGGGGGCCGAAGCCCCCAAGGATCAAAGCAGGCCGCGTTCGGCGAATGACGTGGTACGGCTCCCGGCGACGATGATGTGATCCAGCGTGCGAACGTCCACCAGCGCGAGCGCCTGCCGAAGCTGCGCGGTCATCGCCTTGTCGGCCGCGCTCGGCTCGGGGTTCCCGCTCGGATGGTTGTGCGAAACGATGACCGCCGCCGCATTGAGCCGCAGCGCCAGCTTGACCACCTCGCGCGGATGCACCTCGGCGGCGTCGATCGTGCCGTGGAACATCTCCACGTAGTCGATCAGCCGATGGCGCGTGTCGAGGAACAACACCGCGAATACTTCGTGCTCGAAGCCGGCCAGCTTGGCGCGCAGGTAGTCCTTGACCACCACCGGCGAAGTGAACTCGGCACCACGCTGCATCTTCTGTTCGATGACCTGGCGCGCGGCTTCCAGAATCTGGTCGGCGTCTGCCGGCCGATAGCGCCCACGGCCATCGCGCACCATCAGCGGGGTATCGAGAGAGAGGGTCAGTTGCGACATAATCGTGCTCCGGTTGCTCGGGCGGAATTGCCCGGAACCGGCGCCAGCACGGCGCAGCGCAAGCAGTCAGGGGTCGCAGACGGCCGCCAGGACGCAAGCGCGCATGGCGCGCGCCGCCCTTGACGGCGAGAACGCCGTGATACGGTGAAGGGAACAGCAAGACCGCCCATATCCGCCCACTGCACACAGTCGGCTTTTGGGGCAAGCGGAGCGCGCAGGCCCGAGAGGGCCGGAGGCGTCAGGGGTCAAAGCCGAATGGCCGCGATTCGGCACGAAGCGCGGGGCGCAGCCCGCGAACCCGACGGCGGCACGCCGGGACGCCCAGCTATTGCGGGAGCTTCCTGGGCTGCTTCGCCACACGCGACTCCAGCAGGCGCCGCGTGGTTTCCAGCTCCTTCTGCAACAGCTCGGCATCCGGCAGCACGGTGCGGTAGTTCGCCGCCATCACCTTCGTTGGCAAGCCCTCCAAGGCATACCGCGCCAGCGCGTGGCCCTTGTCGGCGCAGAGGATCAAACCCACAGGCGGGTTCTCATCGGGATAGGCCCAATGCTCCTTGGCGTAGTTGCAATACATGTGCATCTGGCCCACGTCCGCATGGGTCAGGCTGCCCAGCTTCAAGTCGATGATGACCAGGCAGCGCAGCCGCCGGTGGAAGAACAGCAGATCCACCCGATACCACGTCTGGTCGATGCGCAAGCGCCGCTGCCGCCCGACGAAGGTGAAGCCTTCGCCCAGCTCCAGCAGAAAATCCTCCAGCCGCTGGATCAGGGCTGCTTCCAGATCGGATTCCGAATACTCGTCCTTGAGATTCAGGAACTCCAGCACATACGGGTCTTTGATCGCATCATCCGGCCTGACGGCATCCTCCGGCTTCGGCGCCGCGCCCTTGACCAGCATCGCCGCCTTGTCCTTCGACAAGGCGGTGCGCTCGTAGAACTGGCTGCCGATCTGCCGGTCAAGCTGGCGCACGCTCCAGCCACCGCGCAGCGCCTCGGCCTCGTAGAACCGGCGGGCGTGCTCGTCCTTGACCGACAGCAGCCGCACGTAGGCCGACCACGGCAGCGTGAACACCTGCGCCAGCTCGCCCAGGGCCAATTTCCGAGACACTGTCTCGGATTTCTCGGCGGGCAGCCCGTCCCCCGATTTCCGAGACAGCGCCTCGGAAATCACCGGCCGGGGATAGGCGGCGAAGAACCGCCGCATGTTCTCCAGGTTGTCCGGGCTGAACCCGCGCCCGAAGCGCGCGGTCAGGTCGGCGGACAGCCGGGCAATCAACTGTTCGCCGTACCCTGCGCGCCGCTTGCCCTGTTGCTCGGCCTCCACGATGCGGCGGCCAATCTCCCAATAGCTGGCCGTCATCAGCGCATTGACGCTGCGCGCCGCCGCCTGGCGGGCGGCATCGAGCAGTTCCACGATGCCGCCGTGGATGCCGGCGTAGCCGGCAGGCACGGCAGCGCCTTTTACTGCTTTCGGCGTCCGGGCGCTCATGCCGTGGCCTCCTGGGGCGGGCGTTGCCGCGCCTTCGTGATGGTCTGGCGCCGGGTCGCCACCAGCTCGGCCGCCTGGCGCACAGGATCGTCCTCGGTGTGGACATAGCGCATGAACATCGCCACGGTCTTGTGCGCTGTCAGCGCCATGCCGACCTTGAGCGGCACGCCCGAATTGGCAATGTCCGTCGCCGAGCGGTGGCGGATGCCGTGGGTGCCCACCTTTGGCACACCGGCACGGTCAAGGATGCGCCGCCACGCCTGATAGTAGGAGTGGGGGCTTAGCGGCTTCTTGTGATCGAGGATCGCGGGGCAAACGTAGGGCGAATCGCCATAGTGGGGAGCACTCTCCAAAAGGCGGCGAGCCTCGGCGCTCAGGGGCTTGGACATATCGCCGGTCTTGCTGTCCGGCCAGACCACCCGGCCGTTGGGCAGGTCGAGCCAATCCCATTGCAACAGCAGGATTTCCGACATGCGCGCCGCGAACTCGAATTGCAGCCGGACGGCCAGCAGGTGGATGGGATGCTCCAAGCCCTCGGCCTCGGCCTTCTCCAGATAGGCGAACAGCTTGGTCATCTGGTCGTCGGTAATGAGCCGGGTCGAACCCTTTTCCGGGTACTTGGGCACATGGCGGCAGGGATTGGAGCCATCGGGCCGGTAGCCCCACAGTTCGGCCAGGTTGAACATCTTTCGGACGAGCGACAGCACGCGGTTGGCCTGGGTGGGCGACTTCTCCATGCGCTTCATCAGCGCGGTGATGTCGTTGCGCGTGACTTCATGAACCTTCTTGCTGCCAAAGGCCGGGATGACGAAGCTGTCAATCTGGTACTGGTAGCCGGCCTGCGTGCTGGGCTTGTTGTGCGGCTTGGAGTGGTCGTCCATGAACCGGCCGCACAGCTCCTTGACCGTTGGCGCCTTGCGGGCTTCGGCCTTGTCGAGTCCGGGATCGCCCCCGCGCCGGACTTCGGCCAGCCAGTCTTGCGCCAGCGATCGGGCCTGTTCGACCGTCAGCTCGCCGAACTGGCCGATTGCCGGCTTGCGCCGCACGCCGGAGTTCGTGCGGTACTGGACCATGAATACCTTGCGGCCGGTTGGTGTAACCTTGCACAAGAAGCCCGGAACGAGCGTATCCCGGAGTTCCACGTCGCAGGTTTGCGCCTGCGCCGTGTCAACGACGGACTTGGTGAGTTTGATCTTTGCCATGAGGTGCTCCTGAAAGGCCCCGATTCCAGGGGCCGGCTAGGAGCCAGGCGGAGGAGAACCGGGGCGGTTTGCATCGCGCACCGGGATATGATCGAAGGCATTGGTCTGGCGGAAAACCTGCTACAGCAAGCCACATCCAAGTCCAGCGTTAGCCCGGTGCGGATGCCATGCTCTGGCTTAAAATCCGCTTCCGTGAAGGAGTGCGGGTTCAAGTCCCGCCGTCCGCACCACTCTTCCTGACGGCATGCAAATTGCGACATCCCGCCCCGACCGGTTTCAGAATATCGGGGACGTGACATCATGGATGTGCAGGCGCGGGGTGCGGGCGGGTTGTCCGCCCAGCTTTACAGGCAGATAGGCAGCGCGGAACTGCTCGCGCGACAGACCGGGCAGGCGGCAGGATCTGCCGCACCCACGGCAGGATCTGCCGCCCCGGCGACGCCCCCGGCACAATCTGCCGGGCGGGCATCTTCTGCGGGATTGATGGCGCCGGCCGCGGGCGGGGCGAATGCCACCAGCCAGACGCTGTTCAATGCTCAGATGATCGGCCAGTCGGACGAGCCGGAACTGGCCGCGGCCGACGAGGCTGCGGAGACACCCGAGAGTGCAGGTGCGTCGTCCGGGGAGGTGACCGCCTCCGACGACGATAACGGCTGGTCGGCGGCGGAGCAGGCCTTCATGGATTTCATGTCCATGACCCCTGCCGAACGCTATCGCCAGATGTTCCTGGCCGATGAGGGCCTGACCGAGGAAGACCTGGCGGCGATGTCGCCCGAGGATCGGGCGAAGATCGAAACCAAGATCCGGGAGCGGATCGACGCGGCCGTCAAGGATCAGACGACCGAGGGCGTGGGTGACACGGCGTCCGCCGAGGCCGGCGCTGCACCGCAGGCGCCGGCAGCAGCGGGTGCGCCGACGCCGCCGCAGGTTGCCGGTGCTGATGCCGTACCGGGGACCGGTGCCCCGGGCGACGCCCTCGGTTTCGGTGACGGCAGCGACCTGGATGAGATGATCCGGCTCGCTACGCGGGCCTGATCGCGGGCCCGGCGCGGTTGTGGGCCAGACGCGGTTGAGGCCCTGGCGCGGTTGAAGCCCTGGCGCGGTTAATCGGGATGAGGCCGGGGGGCACCCTCGAACAGCTCGCCTTCTGCCCGGTCCAGATCCTCCAGCCCTTTGGCGAGGCTCGCGCCCCAGACCAGATGTGCCGCAATCATCAGCAGGTTGCGGCGCCAGGGATGGCGGGTGGCCGGTTTCAGGATCCGGGCGGCCGGGATCCAGCCCAGATAGCTGGCCGCCCACACGGCGACGCCATAGCCGGCCCCTGCCGCCAGCCCCCCCGCGGGCGCAGCAGGGCGAAGACCGCGCCCGAGGCGGCGCCGAAGGCGAAATGGGCGAGCAGGGTCTGGCGGCGCCGGGCCTGCTCGTCCTCGGTGCGGTCTGTGGTTCTGTCGACGATCTCACGCGGGGGCAGGGGGTAGCGGTCCTCTTCAGGCAACAGCGGTCGCATGCGGCGCATGGCGGCGGTCATCGCCACGGTGGCCATGACCCCGGCGATTGCACCGAGCAGGGGGGTGTCGAGACAGGGGGCTGACATCGGATCCTCCTCCCCCGTCACGCGCGGGCCGGGCGGCTGCGCCGGTGGCGCCCCGCCAGCCAGAGGCCCAGAACCAGCCCGCCCGCGGCCAGCGCCGCCATGCGCATCTGGCGTCCGGTGCCGGCGCTCTCCGCCCAGCCGCCATGAACGCCGTGGCTGTGCCGACTGGGGCCGAACACCGCCGGATCGCGGCGGTCGACGGCCCGCCGGTTGCGGGTCACCTGCGCCGCCCGGCCGAACCGCCCGGTCAGCCGGTCGGCCAGCCCCGGCATCAGCCGGTTCACAAGGCCGAGCCCGCGGGTGGCGCGGCCGACCCAGGCGGTCCGCCTGCGCCGGGTGACCGCCTCCCAGATCGCCTCTGCCACCGTCTCGGGCGGGTAGACCGGCGGTGTCGGGCGGGGGACGCCCTCGGCCAGGCGGGCCCCGGCATGGGCGAAGAAGGGGGTGTCGGTGGCGGGCGGATGCACCAGCGCCAGATGGATCCGGCTGCGGTCGTGGATCAGCTCGGTCCGCACCGCCTGGGTGAAGGCGGCGACGGCCGATTTGGCGGCGGCATAGGGCGCGAGCAGCGGCATCGGGCGCAGGGCGACCACGGAGCCGATATTGACGATCACCCCCTGGTTGCGGGGGCGCATGCGGGCGAGGGCGGTGCGGGTGCCGTTGACCACCCCCATATAGTCTACCTCGGTCACCCGCCGGAATTCCTCTTCCGCCACGTCTTCGAAGGGCGCGTAGAACCCGACCCCGGCATTGTTGATCCAGGCGTCGATCCGGCCATAGCGATCCTCAATCGCCGAGGCGGCGGCATCCAGGCCGCGGGCGTCGGAAACATCGGCCACGGCGGCCACCGCCTCGCCGCCCTCGCGCAGGATGTCGTCGCGCGCATCGGCAAGGCCGTCGGCGCTGCGGGCGATCAACCCCACCCGCCAGCCGCGGCGGGCGAACAGCAGCGCGGTGCAGCGCCCGATCCCCGATGATCCGCCGGTGATCACCACCACCGGGGCCGTCTGGTCCCGGTCGCCTGCCTGCGGATGCCGTGTCGTGGTCTCGCGCATGATCAACTCCGTCTGGTTCCGGAAGGACGGGCCAGCACAACCCGCTTCGGCCACAACCCGCCTCGGTACGGCCGGGTTCCGGTGGGACCGACGGTCGGCCGCTGCCGCTCTACCGATTCATAGTCTCCGATGCCTTCGCTTGGGGAGGCACCCCGCCGCTATGGGCTTGAGGTGCATCTGGCCCTGCTTGGGGCTGCCCCGGCTGCCTCCTGGATGATCGCCGGGCCGGGCGTGGATCTGACGGATCTGGTGCCGCATGCAGTGGCGGCCATGTACGAATCGGGCTCAAGAACGCCTCTTCGGTACCACGACGGGTAATGCCGGTCTGGTCGCACGCATGGTGCAGATGGTCGAGGCGGCGGGCGGCCGGCCCGCAGCGCCTGCAGAGATCCGGGCCGGGCTCGGTCTCGGCGACTGAGCCCGGTGGCCGTTGGGTCAGCGCAGCTCGATTTCGACGAAGGCGAAGGGTTCGTCGCCGTCATTGATCACATTGTGATCGGTGCCGGCCGTGCCGGTATAGGACGCGCCGAAAGACCGTTCCACCGTGCGGGCGGCGCCGTCCGGGCCTTCGATGCGCAGCCGGCCATTGGCCAGCGGCACGACCACATAGTCCAGATCGTGGCGATGCGATCCCGTCTCGGCGCCGGGGGCGAAGCTCCACAGCGTCACCCGCACCCGGTCGTCATCGACCTGAAGGGTGGGCACGGCCTGGGGGCGGGCGGGGGTGGTGGCGTCGGTCATGGTGGCTGGCACTCCCTGTCTGTCGCCCGTCCGGGTCTCTTCCGCCGGCCGGGCGCGTCTTCCGATCCGGCCAGCATACGACGGCGCGCCATCCCGCCGCATCTGCCGATCACGTCTCCGGATGAAGTGCCGCACTCAACACGGCGCGGATCAGCGGTTCCAGCCGCTCGCGCCGGTCATCGCCCACCAGATCGATCTTCAGCACCTGGCGGAACAGCACGATGCCGGTCATGCAGGCGGCAGCAAGGGCGGCGCGTTCTTCGATCGCTTCCGATGTCAGCGCCGGCCTGCCTGCGTCGCGCTGCACATCCGCGGTGCGCGCCGCGATCGGGCCGATCACGTCTTCCAGAATAAAGTCGCGCAGGATCGGCGCCGCCTGGGCGCTGGACAGCGACTGGACGACGATATCCATCGGGTCGACACGTCCGAACGTCCGGTCGAGCAGCGGGTCGAAAATCTCGCGGGCGAAGGCCTGCTCCGGCGGGTCGGTCTGTTCCTCGATGCTGGTGCGGGCCTGAAAGGCGGCGCGCACCACCTCGACGAACAGCTGCTCCTTGGATCCGAAGGCGCGGTGGACCATGGCGACGTCGATCTCGGCATCGGCTGCGATGTCGCGCAGCCTGGCGTCTTCATAAGGATGCCGGGCGAAGCGGATCATCGCAGCCTGCAGGATGCGTTGGCGTGTGGCAGCGGATGATCGCTGGGCGGGTTCCGGCATAAGGCGCCTCCTTCATGACGATGCCTGCGACGCGGCAGGCTTCCCCAGAAGATACGCCGGTTTTTATCGGTGACCAGAGGTGGACATGAAAAGGGGGTGACGATGCAAAATGGGTCACATTTTTCGGTATGCAGCCCGTCAGACGGGTTTCGTCATCCGCATCGCCCGCCAGACCCGCTCGGGCGTGGCGGGCATGTCTATATGGCGCACGCCCAGGTCGTGGAGGGCGTCTGCGATCGCATTGATCACCGCCGCCGGCCCGGCGATGGCCGAGGCCTCGCCGCAGCCCTTGGCACCCAAGGGATTGGTGGTGCAGAGGGTTTCCATGGCGACCAGCTCCACCGGCGGCACGTCGGTCGCCCGTGGCATGGCGTAATCCATGAACGATCCGGTCAGCAGCTGGCCGCTCTCGGGGTCGTAGCGGCAGATTTCCATGCAGGCCTGGCCGATCGCCTGTGCGGCGCCGCCATGGATCTGGCCTTCGACGATCAGCGGGTTCACGATCCGGCCGAAATCATCCACCGCCAGATAGCGGTCGACCCTGGTGGTGCCGGTCTCGGGGTCGATTTCGACCTCGACGATGTGGCAGCCATAGGGGAAGGTGAAGGCTTCCGGGTCGTAATAGGTGGTTTCGTCGATGCCGGGCTCCATCCCCGACGGATAGTCGACCGGGGCATAGGCGCGGCCGGCGACCTCGGCGAAGGTCAGGCTGCGATTGGTCGTGCGCATCCGGAAGATGCCGTCGGCCAGCGTGACCTCTTCGGGCGTGGTGCCCAGCATATGGGCGGCGATGCGGGTCATCTTGGCCACCACCTTGTCGGTGGTCACCGCCAGCGCCGAGCCGCCGACCGACAGCGAGCGCGAACCATAGGTGCCGACGCCATAGGGCACCTTCGCGGTGTCGCCATGGACGATCTCGATCAGGGCGGGGTCGATGCCGGTTTTGTCCGCCACGATCTGGGCGAAGGCGGTCTCGTGGCCCTGGCCGTGGGAATGGCTGCCGGTCAGCACCATGATGCCGCCGGTGGGCCCGACCCGGACGGTCGCCACTTCGAACTGCCCACCGCCGAGCCCGGCCTCGATCAGCAGCTTCGACGGTCCCATGCCGCAGGCCTCCATGTAGAAGGCGACACCCATGCCGCGGCGCAGGCCCTTCGCGGCCGACGCCGCCCGACGGGCGTCGTAGCCATCCGGATCGGCGGCCTGACGGGCCAGATCCATCAGCGCCGGCAGATCACCCGAATCATAGGTCCACAGAAACGGCGTGCGGTAGGGGATGGCCTCGGGCGGGATGGCGTTCATCCGCCGGATCTCGAACGGATCCATGCCCAGCTCCCGCGCGGCCGTTTCGACGATCCGCTCCATCACATAGGTCGCCTCGGGCCGGCCGGCGCCGCGATAGGCATCGACGGGCGTGGTGTTGGTGAACACGCCCTCGACATGGACATAGACGTCGCGCAGGGCATAGGGGCCGGGGAAGGGGTTGGCATAGAAGAAGGTCGGGATCGAGGGCGCGAAGGTGGAGAGATAGGCGCCCATATTGGCCAGCGTGTGCACCTTCATCGCCCGGAACCGGCCGTCCTCGTCCAGGCCGAGCGATACCGTCGTCACATGGTCGCGGGCATAGGTGTCGGCCTGGAAGGCCTCCAGCCGGCTTGCGATCCAGCGCACCGGCCGGCCGGTGCGTTTTGCCGCCACCAGCACCAGCACCTCTTCCGAATAGTGATAGATCTTCATGCCGAAGCCACCGCCGACATCGGGCGAGATCACCCTGAGCTTCTCCTCGGGCACCTTGAGCGTTGCGGCCGAGAGCGTCACCCGGATCGAATGCGGATTCTGGCTGGAGGTCCAGAGCGTATAGTCGCCATGGCCGCGGTCATAGACGCCGAGCGTGCCGCGGGTTTCCATCGGGCTGGCATTCACCCGGTTCTGGATCAGGTCCAGCGTCACCACCCGCGGGCTGGCGGCAAGGGCTGAATCGACTGCCGCCTCGTCACCCAGATCCCAGTCGAAACAGCGGTTGTGGGGCAGTTCCGCCCGGACCCTGGCGGCGCCGGGCGCGAGGGCGGTGGCGAGATCGGTCTGGCAGGGCAGGGGCTCGTACTCGACCTCGATCGCCTCCACCGCGGCATCGGCCTGGGCCTCGGTTTCGGCCACCACCGCCGCCAGCGGGTCGCCGACATGCAGCACCCGGTCCACCGCCAGCACGGGATGGGGCGGGTGGATCATCGGCGTGCCGTCACGGCTGGTGACCGGCCAGGCGCAGGGCAGGCCGCCGATACCCATCTTTTCAAGATCGGCGCCGGTGATCACGTCGAGCACGCCGGGCAGGGCGCGGGCAGTGCTGGTGTCGATCCCCCGGATCAGTGCCGCACCATGGGGCGAGCGCAGGATGCGCATATGCGCGGCCCCGAGCTCCGCCGCCGCATCGGCAACATACCGGCCGGTGCCGGTCAGAAAACGTGCATCTTCCTTCCGGCGAAGCGGTCGACCGATCTGGCCCATGAGCTTCCGGCCCTCCCTTGTGATCCCCTCCCGGCGGCCGGTCGCGGCGCAGGCTCCCCCCTGCCGGAAACCGCGCGTGAGCGGTCTTCGGATGCCGTGTTCTCAAGCCATGTCCAGGTATGCGGGCGTGTGCCTCGGTTCAGGCTCACCCAGCGGGGGCCGGGTGTAAAATAGAATTAATCGTCTGCGGGTATCGGCTTTTCTGATGACCTGAGAGGCCGTCTGGCAGCAGGCGCGAGCGACACGGTGAGAGCAAAACGCGCGCCTTCGCCGGGGCGGCTGTCGAGGCTGAGGTCGTGTTCCAGGATCTGGGCCATGCGCCGCGCGATGGAGAGGCCGAGGCCGACGCCGGCCGATCGGTCCCGGCGGGCATCATCGATCTGGGTGAATTCGGCGAAGATCCGCTCCTGATCGGCCGGGTCGATGCCGGGGCCGGTATCGGCGACGGTAAAGCGCACCGCCGGCCGGCCGTCGAGTTCTGCGGGCGTGGCGGAGAGGGTCACCGACCCGGCGGCAGTGTAGCGCACCGCGTTCGACAGAAAATTGCGCAGGATCCGGCCGGTGATCACCGGATCGGTGCGGATCCGCAGGCCTTCCGGCAGGGAAATCCCGACGCCGAAGCCCAGCCCCTTGTCTTCTGCCACCGGCTCGAATTCCCGGGCCAGATCGTCGACCAGCACCACCGGATCGACGTCCTGAAGCTGCGGCGTGACCGATCCGGTATCGAGCCGGGCGGTGTCGAGCAGATTGCCGAGCAGGCCGCGCATGCCCGAGAGCGCCTTGCGCATGTCGTCGAGCGGCGAAGCGAGGGCCGGATCGCGATTGCGGCGGGTGATCGATCCGGCGAGCAGGCGCAGCGATTCGATCGGCTGCAGCAGGTCGTGGCCGGCGGTGGCGAGGAAGCGGGCCTTGGCGACATTGGCCCGTTCGGCGTGCTCTTTGGCCTTTTGCAGCTCCACGGTGCGGGCGGCGACCTCTCCCTCCAGCCGCTCGGCCGCGGCCTTGAGCGCCAGGGAGGCGTTCTCAAGCTCGCGGATACGGCGCCGGGCCGCCGTGGCCATCGGCTGGAAGATCAGCAGGGCTTCCAGCGCCAGGGTCAGCAGGGTGGCGATCAGCAGGGCGATATGCAGGTCGTGCAGCCGGTCGACGGCGGCCTCGCCTTCGGCCTGGAAGCGGGCGACGGCATGGTCGAGCACGTCGAGCAGGGGGCCCGGCCCTTCGCGCAGCACCAGCGCCACGGCCGGCGCATCGCGCGGGATCGGCGCGCGCGGGTCGGTGAGCACCGCCTCCATCGCCGCCAGATATTCCCGCACCCGCCGGTCGATCGCCGAGGGCTCGTCGTGGAACAGCCGCGCCATCGCGGGCGAGAGGCCGATCGCCTCGCCCGTGCCCGACCCGCCCTTCAGCAGCGCCTCGTGATTGCTGCGCATCTGGGCGATCACCTCGGCCAGATGCTGGCGGGCATCCTGCTGATCCTGGGCCGGAACCGGATAGGTCAGCCGGCCGACGAACAGGGCGCCGCGCTGCGACAGGAAGCGTTGCTGGCCGCTGACATTGATGATGCCGGCGGTGGCCCGTTCACGGCTGATCACCTGGGTCAGCACCAGGAAGGAGCCGATCGCAAGCGCTGCGACCAGCCCCAGGGCCAGCCGGTAGCGCCAGGCCATCCGTGTCGGGTCGCCGCCGTCGATCCTCATCGCCGCCGGTGGCTCCAAAGGCTGCGGGCAAGGGCGTCGGCCGCCCATGGCGTCGAGGCACGGCCGGCGATGCGCAGCGCCACGGCCGCCGTGCCGATCACCGTCGCCTCGCCTTCGGCATCCTCGGCCTCGCCCCGCCAGAGGGCGGCGAGGCGGGCGGGGTCGTCGGGGCTGTCGGCCGGTGCCGCCGTCAGCAGGGCCGGCCAGTGCTCGACCTTCGAGGTGCCCTGTTCGACCAGGCGCAGATCGACCGGCTTATGCGGCCGGCGCTCCCCCTCGCCACCCGCCCCCTTGACCACACCAAGCCAGCGCCCGGCATCCAGCAGCAGCGAGGCCTCGGCATGGCTGTCGAGATAGTTGGGATGAAAGACCCCGATCAGGGTCGCGGGCGCATCCAGCGGGTTCAGATGGCGGACCAGCGTGTTCACCGGCGAGCGCAGCCCCAGCACGCTGCGGAGGTCGAGCAGCCGCTTGAGATCGGGCGAAAGCCCGGCCAGCGGCAGATAGACGAAACCCTCGCGCCCCAGCCGGTCGGCGGCCTCGGACAGATCCGCCGCCGGGGACAGCCCCAGGGCCGAAAGCCCCTGCAGCGCACCGACACCGCCGGTCTGAAGATCGTTGTCGCCATGCATCAGCACCGGCACGCCGGCCTCGCCCAGCAGCCGGGCGGCGAGCAGATACCAGGGCAGGCCACGGGTGCGGCCTGCGGCATAGCTCGGCCAGTCGAGCGCCGGCCGGAGCCTGCCACCCGGTGCCGTGCCGACGGTGGTGCGGGCAATATGTATTCTGGCGGCATCGACCAGCCCGGCCAGTTCCTCGGCCGTTTCGCCGCGATAACGCATCAGCAGCAGGAAGGCGCCTGCCTGGACATCGAGTGCCGTGCCCGCAAGCAGGGCCGCGAAGGCATCGCGTGCCTCGCTGCGGGTCAGCGGTCGCGACCGGCCGGGGCCGCGGCCGATGATGCCGAGGGCCTGGGCGAGGGTGGCGACGGCGTCGGATGTGGTGTCGGTCATCGGCATTCCGCTGCGGAAGGTCAGGCGGCGTCGCGCCCTTCCGCAGCGGCCGGGCGGGCAGCGGTTGCGGAAACGGCGATCGCCTCTCCCACCAGTATCGTCACCGGGCCGTCGGCGTCGAGCCCTACCAACGCATCGGGCAGCATGGCGAGCGGCACGCTGACGGATCGGGCCTGCGGGCGCCCGGCCCATTCGACCGCGGCGGCGGGTTCTGCCGGGTCGCGCCCGGCGGCGATCAGCGCCGCCACGATCGCCGACGCCCGGTCGCGGCCCATATAGATCGCGAGCGTGCCGTCGGCAGCGGCAAGCCGGTCGATCGCCCCGGGCAGGCCGCCCGCCAGATCATGGCCCGCCACCAGCGAGACCGAGCGTGCGGCCCCCCGCAGGGTCAGCGGCCGGCAAAGATGGGCGGCGGCCGCGGCTGCGGCGGTCACGCCCGGAATGATCCGGGCCGGGATGCCGGCCGCGTCGAGCGCCCCCAGTTCTTCGTCGAGCCGGCCGAAGATCGCCGGATCACCGCCCTTCAGCCGCACCACATGCAGCCCCTCTCCGGCCAGTCGCACCATCAGCGCCGATATCGTCGCCTGGCGCATGGCATGGGCGCCGCAGCGCTTGCCGACCGGGATCCGCCGCGCCTCGCGCCGCGCCAGTTCCAGGATCGCGGGATCGATCAGGGCATCGTAGAGCACGACGTCCGCCGCCTCGATCGCGCGGGCCGCATCGCGGGTGAGCAGACCGGGGCCGCCGGGGCCGGCGCCGACCAGATCCACCCGGCCCGCCTGGACCGGGATGGCGTCGGCCGGCAGGTCATCGATCGGGATCTCGGGATGGTCCAGCAGCCGGGCGGCCAGATCGCGCCAGAAGCGGCGCCGCGCGGCCTGGTCGGTCAGACGCCGGGCGATCTCGGCGCGCCGGTTGCCGGCCGCGGTGACGGCGGCACCAAGGCCGGCCGGCAGAAGCGCTTCCAGCCGCTGGCGCAGGACGGAGGCCAGCGCCGGAAACCTGCCGCCGGTGTGGATCGCGATCTGCAGCGGCCCGCGCCGCACCAGGGCGGGCAGGGTTACGTCGGACAGGGCCGGCCGGTCGACCGCGTGAACCAGGGCGCCGGCTGCGGCCGCGGCCTCGGCGATCAGGGCAGCGGTCGCATCGTCGATCTCAGGCGCGATCACCACCAGCCGGGTGCCGGCAAGATCGGGCAGGGGATGGAGCGGCAGGATCACGCGGCCTGCAAGTTCCGCGCAGGCGGGCGCATCGTCATGGATCGCGATCTCGGCCCCGGTATCGTCGAGCAGCGCGAGCTTGGCCGCAGCCCCCGGTCTGGCGCCGAAGGCCACCACCCGCCGGCCGGCGAGACGGAGGGCGAGGGGCAGGCCGTCAGCGGTGTCAGACTGGTTCGACATGGGGCGTGGCCTCGCTGAGGATGGACCTGATCTGATGGCGGCAGGAACCGCAGCCGCCGCCGGCGCCGGTGGCCTCTGTCACCTGGGCCAGGCGCCGGTCGAGCGGGCCGGTGCCGGCCGCGGCGAGGATGGCGCTTCGGCCCACGCCCGCGCAGGCGCAGATCGCGGGGTCACGCCGGGCATCTCCGCCATCGGGATCGTGATCGGCCAGCAGCGCCAGGCGCAGGCCGGCGGGGGCTGCGGCGCCGCGATCGGTTGCGGGGTCGAGCAGACGGGCGAGTGCGGTGGTGTGGGGCAGGGCGTGGGGTTGCCGTGCAAGCGCGATCACCGCCATGATCCGGCCGTCGGTGCCGGTCCAGGCGAGCCGCAGCCGGCCGCGGGCGGCATCGATCAGCTCGATCGCCGGCCCCGCATCGATGGCGGCGCCGAAGCCGCGGGCGAGGCGGGTGGCGAGCTGGCGCCAGCCCTCTGCCGTGGCCGGCATGTCATCCCCGGCCAGGATCACCGCCCGGCCGGCCTCGACCGCATGGCGGACCCAATAGGCGGGCAGGCGCACACCGCGGCGCAGCGGCCCGCGGGTCGCGCGATCGACCATCACCCCCGACCAGCCCGGCCGCCAGGGGGCGAGGCGGACGACCGCATGCTTCAGCTCCGGCTGGCCCGAGAGCGGGTCGGTGGCGGGGGAGGCGAGGTGGCCGATGGCGGCCTCGGCGGCGAAGGCGTCGGACCAGTGCATCGGCGCGAAAACCTCACCCCGCCGCTGGCCCGGATCGATCGTCACCCGCAGAAGTGCGGTGCCGCGCCGGCCGGTGATCCGCGCAAAGCCGCCCTCGCCGAGGCCCGCCGCCTGGGCGTCCGCCGGGTTCACCGCCAGCAGGGGTTCCGGGGCGTGGCGGGCAAGGCGAGCGGCCCGGCCGGTGCGGGTCATGGTGTGCCACTGGTCGCGCAGCCGGCCGGTGTTGAGCACAAGCTCGCCCGGCTGCATCGGACGTTCCACGGGCGGGCGATGATGCAGGGCGATCAGGCGTTGGGACGGCACCACCCGCGCGGTTCCGTCCCGGCTGCCGGCCGGCACCGGCCATTGCACCGGCTCCAGCGCGTCATATTGCTGGCGGGAGAGGCCGGCGAGGCCGGCGATGTCGAAATGCCGGCCGAAGGCGGCCGCTGCGGCGCCCGACAGCCGGGCGTGTTCATCGAAAATCTCCGCCGGGTGGCGCCAGGTGAAGGCATGGCCGAAGCCGAGCCGCCGGGCAACCTCTGCGATCAGCCACCAGTCGGGCCGGGCATCGCCCGGCGGCGGCAGCACCGCGCGTTGCCGGCTGATCCGGCGCTCGGAATTGGTGACGGTGCCGTCCTTTTCCGACCAGCCGGCCGCCGGCAACAGCACATGGGCCAGCGCCTGGGTGTCGGTGCCGGTCACGCAATCCGATACCACCACCAGCGGGCAGCGGGCCAGTGCCTGGCGGAAGCGGCCGGCATCGGGCAGGCTGACGGCGGGATTGGTGCCGATGATCCAGAGCGCACCGATCTTTCCCGCCTCCAGCGCATCGATCAGCTCCACCGCCTTCAGCCCCGGGCCGGTGGCCATGTCGGCGGCCTGCCAGAACTCGCCGACCAGCCGGCGTTCGGCGTCGGAGAAACCCAGATGCGCCGCCAGCTGATTGGCCAACCCCCCGACCTCGCGCCCGCCCATGGCATTGGGCTGGCCGGTCAGCGAGAACGGCCCGGCCCCCGGCCGGCCGACACGGCCGAGCGCGATCTCCAGGTTGAGGATCGCGTTGACCTTATCGGTGCCGGCGCTCGACTGGTTGACGCCCTGGCTGAACAGGGTCAGGCAGCGCGGCGTCGTCAGCACCATGTCCGCAAGACGGGCCAGATCGGCAGGGGCCAGATCGGTCAGCGCCGCGCAGGCGGCGATGTCCGGGCAGTCGGTGCGCGCGGCCTCGATCGCGGCGGGGAAGCCTTCGGCCGCGCGATCGGCCAGGCCGCGCCGCTCGGCCTCCACCAGCAGGAACTGCCAGAGGGCGGCATCGCCGCCGGGGCGGATGGCGAGATGCAGATCGGCGGCGCGGCTGGTATCGGTGGCGCGGGGATCGATGACCACCAGCCGCGTGCCCCGGGCCGCGCGGGCCTCCATCAGCCGGCCGAACAGCACCGGATGGCACCAGGCGGCGTTGGAGCCGACCAGCACCGCCAGATCGCAGACATCCAGATCCTCGTAACTTCCCGGCACCAGATCCTCGCCGAAGCCGCGGACCTGGCCTGCGACCGTCGACGACATGCACAGCCGCGAATTGGTGTCGACATTGGCGCTGCCCAGGAAGCCCTTGGCCAGCTTGTTGGCGGCGTAATAATCCTCGGTCAGCATCTGGCCCGACAGATAGAAGGCGATGCCGCCCGGGCCGCGTTCGGCCCGCGCCCGACGGAAGCCGTCCGCCACATGGTCGAGGGCGGTATCGAGCGGCACCGGCCGGCCGTCGATCCGCGCCCGGGTCAGCCGCCCGGCACCGCCCAGCGTGTCGGCGAGGCTGGCGCCCTTGCCGCAGAGCCGGCCGCGATTGGCGGGATGGGCCGGGTCGCCGGTCACCGGCAGCAGCCCGCCCGCCCCGTCCGGCCGCGCCAGCACGCCGCAGCCGACCCCGCAATAGGCGCAGGTGGTGCGGATGGCGGCCGGTGGCGGCAGGGCGGTCATTCCGCCGCCTCGGCGATCAGCCCGGCACCGGCAGGTGCCGCCGGGCTCAGCGGCCGCAGCCGCACCAGCACCCGGCCCTCTGCCGTGACGGTTACGGGATAGCGGGCGACGCAGTCGCGGTCGGGTGCTGCCGCCCGGCCGTCATCCAGGCTGAAGACCCGGCCATGCAGGGGGCAGCTGACCGCGCGGCCATGGACCAGCCCGTCCGCGAGCGGCCCGCCCTTATGCGGACAGGCATTGGCGATGGCGGCGGGGGGCCCCTCTGCCGGCCGGAACAGTGCGATGCTGCCGCCCTGGTGGCGGATCACCCGGGCACCGCGCAGCGGCAGGTCGTCGAGCGTGCCGCAATCGATCCAGTCGGCGCTGTCGGCGAGGACCGCGGTCATATCGGCAAGGCTGGTCATGGGCTCGCGCCTCCTCACTCGGCCGCCCGGCGGGCGGGGACGTCGATCGCGGCGAACTCGGCGCCGGGTGCCGCGGCGAGGCTTGCCCAGGGGTCGACCTGGGCATGGGTCTGGGAGGCCAGGAACCGGGCGGCGAGCGCCTGGCGGGCGGCGGCATCCGCCACCACCACGGCCTTCACCCGATCCAGGCCGATGCGCTCGATCCAGGGCGCGGTGCGCTCCAGATAGCGGGCGTCTTCGCGATAGAACTGGATGAAGGCCAGGCACATCTCGATCACCTCGGCTTCGGTCGAGACCTTGGCGAGCGGGTCGGTGCCGCGCAGATGGATGCCGCCATTGCCGCCGACCACCAGTTCGTAGCCGCTGTCGACGCAGATCACGCCGAAATCCTTGATCGTCGCTTCGGCACAGTTCCGCGGGCAGCCCGAGACCGCCATCTTGAACTTGTGCGGCATCCAGGCGCCCCAGGTGATCCGTTCGAGCCTGACGCCGAGCCCGGTCGAATCCTGCGTGCCGAAGCGGCACCATTCCGATCCGACGCAGGTCTTCACCGTGCGCAGCCCCTTGGCATAGGCATGGCCCGAGACCATGCCCGCGGCATTGAGGTCGCGCCAGACCGCCGGCAGGTCCTGCTTGCGCACGCCCAGCAGGTCGATGCGCTGGCCGCCGGTCACCTTCACGGTCGGGATGTCGTAGCGGTCGACGATATCGGCGATGGCGCGCAGCTCCGTGGCCGAGGTCAACCCGCCCCACATCCGCGGTACGACCGAGAAGGTGCCGTCCTTCTGGATGTTGGCGTGCACGCGCTCGTTCACGAAACGCGAGGCCGGGTCGTCGACACCGGCAGCCGGATGGGTGCAGAGCAGGTAGTAGTTGAGCGCCGGCCGGCATTTCGAACAGCCTTCGGGCGTTTTCCAGCCCAGCACCGCCATGGCCTCGATCGCGGTCATGGCCGGCAGATCGCCGAGCCGTGCGCGAACCGCGTCATGGCCGAGGTCGGTGCAGCTGCAGATCGCCGGATCGGCATCCTCTGCCTCCGCCGGTGCCGACCCGCCCAGGCACAGGCCGAGCAGCGCCTTCACCTGGCCGCTGCACGACCCGCAGGAGGCGGAGGCCTTGGTATGGGCGCGGACCTCGTCGAGGCTGGTGAGGCCCTGGCCCGCGATCGCCGCGGTGATCGCGCCCTTGCACACGCCGTTGCAGCCGCAGATTTCGGCATCGTCGGCGAGGGCGGCTACGGCGGCGGTCGCGGCATCGGCACCCGTGGCCGAGGGGCCGGCGGCGAAGGCCGGGCCGAAGATCAGCCGGTCGCGCAGCGGGCCGAGGGCTTCCGCCTTGCGCATGGTCTCGAAGAACCAGGGGCCGTCGGCGACATCGCCATACATGACCACGCCGTCCAGCCGGTCGTCGCGGATCACCAGCTTGCGATAGCTGCCGCGGGCGGCATCGCGCAGTGTGATCTCTTCGGCATCCGCGCCGCCCAGACTGCCGGCCGAGAACACGTCGACGCCCGAGACCTTGAGCCGCGTGGCGGTGGGGCGGACGGCGAAGCCGTCGCCGGGCCGGCCGGCCAATGCGCGCGCCAGCACCTTCGCCTGATCGTAGAGCGGCGCCACCAGACCGAAGCACTGACCGTCGAATTCGACGCATTCGCCGAGTGCGGCGATCGCCGGATCCGAGGTGCCGAGCCGGTCGTCGACCAGGATGCCGCGGCCGACCTCCAGCCCCGCCGCGCGGGCGAGGCCGGTTTCGGGCCGGATACCCACCGCCATGACCAGCAGCTCCGCCGGCAGCACCCGGCCATCGGCGAGTTCCAGCCCCGCAACCCGGCCGGTGCCGTCGTCCAGGATCGCCCGGCTGTTCGCGGCGGTGACCGTGGTGATGCCGCGGGCGGCGAGGGCGTCCGCCAGCATGCCGCCGGCCTCGGCATCCAGCTGGCGTTCCATCACATGGCCGGCCAGGTGGACCACCGTCACCTTCATGCCGCGCCCGGCAAGCCCGGCCGCGGCTTCAAGGCCGAGCAGCCCGCCGCCGATCACAACGGCCGGTGCGCCGGGCCGGCCCAGGGCCAGCATGGTGTCGACATCGCCGAGGTCGCGGAAGGTGACGACGCCCTTGAGCGCCGCCCCGGGCAGCGGCAGGCGGATCGGCTGCGATCCGGTGGCCAGCACCAGCCGGTCATAGTCCAGCAGCCGGCCGGCGGCGGTGGTGACGCGCCGTGCCACCCGATCGATGCCGGTCACGGCGTCGCCGGCCATAAAGCTCACGCCATGGCGATCGAGGAAGTCGTCGTCCAGCAGGCGGATCGCCTCTGCCGTCTTCTCTCCCGCCAGCACGGGCGAGAGCATGATCCGGTCATAGGGCGTATGGGGTTCGGCGCCGATCAGGGCGATGTCGCAGGCACCCGGCGCCAGGGCGATCAGCTCCTGAACCAGCCGGGTGCCGGCCATGCCGGCGCCGATGACGAGGATGCGGTCTCGGGGCGTGTTCATCGGGCGGCCTCCGCTCATTCCGCCGCGACGGCGAGCATCGCCGCCGCATCGGCATCCTCCACGGCATCGCCGTGCAGGAAGGACAGCATCTGGACCCGCGCCTCGATGAAGGCGGGATCGCGGAGCACCTGGGCGCGGCGGCGCGGGCGGGCGAGGGGGATGTCGACGATCCGGCCGATCCGCGCGGCCGGGCCCTCGGTCATCATCACCACCCGGTCGGCGAGCAGGGCGGCCTCGTCGACATCGTGGGTCACCATCATGACCGTCATCGACAGATCGGCCTGGATGGCCATCAACTCGTCCTGAAGCCGGGCGCGGGTCAGCGCGTCGAGCGCGCCGAAGGGCTCGTCCATCAGCAGCACGGCCGGACGTATGGCCAGCGCCCGGGCGATGCCGACCCGCTGGCGCATGCCGCCCGACAGCTCGTGCGGCCGGCGCGCCGCGGCATGGTCCATACGCACCATCGCCAGATGTTCGTCGATCAGCTGCGCGCGGGCGGCGGCATCCATCGTCCGGCGATGCACCTGATCCACCGCCAGCGCCACATTCTCGCGCACCGTCAGCCAGGGCAGCAGGGCATGGGCCTGAAAGACCATTGCCCGGTCGGGGCCGGGGGCATCGACCACTTTGTCGTCGAGCAGGATGGCCCCCCGCTCGGGCGTGATCAGCCCGGCCACGATGTTGAGCAGGGTGGATTTGCCGCAACCGGAATGGCCGATCACCGCCACGAATTCACCACGGGCGATCTTCAGATCGATGCCGCGCAGGATGGGTCGGACACCGTCGCGGGGGCGAAAGTCGAGATCGACGCCTTCGATCGAGAGATGCGGTCGGTTGGTCATCGGGATCGTCCCTCTCAGTAGGCCGTCTCAGTGGGAAAGGCGGCGCTGAACGGCGGCCATGGCGGCGTCGAGTGCGATGCCCACCAGCCCGATCAGGACGATCGCCACCAGGATGCTGGGGACCGAGAGGTTGTTCCACTCGTCCCAGATGAAGAAGCCGATGCCGACCCCGCCGGTGAGCATTTCTGCCGCCACGATCACCATCCAGGCGGTGCCGAGCGACAGCCGCATGCCGGCCAGCACATAGGGCAGGGCGGCGGGCAGCAGGATGCGGCGGAACATGGCAAGCCGGCCCAGGCGCAGCACGCGGCCGACCTGGACGTAGTCGGCCGGCACGGCACGCACGCCGGCGGCGGTGTTCAGGATCACCGGCCAGATGCTGGTGATCAGGATCACGAAGATCGCGGAGGGGTCGACCGCCCGGAACAGCAGCAGGCCGATCGGCAGCCAGGCGAGCGGGCTGACCGGGCGCATCACCTCGATGAACGGGGTGAAGGCACGGGAGGCCGCCTGGCTGGTGCCGATCAACAGGCCCAGCGGCAGGCCGATCAGGCAGGCGAGGCCGAAGCCCGCCAGCACCCGGCCCAGCGAATAGAGCAGCTGCCAGAAGATGCCCTGGTCGTTGGGCCCCGCGATGTAGAACGGGTCGGAAAACAGCTCGATACCGCGGGCGAGGGTTTCACCAACGCCCGGCAGGTCGGTCGCCACCGTCTGCTGGATCAGCGTCCAGCCGCCGAGGGCGACGGCGAGGGTCAGAAGCGGCCAGACGATGCGCTCGGCCACAAGGCCGAGGCGCCGTCCGATGCCGGTGCCCTTTGCGGCACCGTCGAGGGAGATGTCGGCCATGGGAACGGGCTCCTGGCTCAGGCGGCGCTGGCGCGCGGGGTGGTCTGGGCGGCGGCAAGCGCGGTCAGGTCCACGGCCGGGGCCTTGATCGCGAACTGGCGGATATAGCCGACCGGGTCGGCCGGATCGAAGCGGGTGCCGTCGAAGAACACATCCGGGCCCATGGCGATCGGCCGGGTCGCCCGGGTCAGGGTCCAGGCGGAGGTGTTGATACCTTCGGGCTTGCGATCGATGGTCGGTGCGGCAATGTCCATCTGGGCCGCGACCTTGCGGTAGAGGTCGGGTCTGTAGACCGCGGCCGCGGTGGCGGCGATGTCGATCGGCCGGTCGATCTGGCCCCAGCGGATCATCTGGGTCAGCGTCCATTCGGCATGGCTGATCCAGGGGAAGTTGGCGGCATAGCGGCTGAAGACGTTGAAATCGGGCAGCGGGCGCGGTGCCTCGTCGGCGGCATAGCGGAAGGTGCCGGTCATCGACATCCGCACCACCTCGGCCGGTGCATTCACATAGGCGCGGCCGGCGATGATGTCGGCGGCCTCCGCGCGGTTCGCCGGATCGTCCAGCCACTGGCCGGCGGCGATCACTGCGCGCAGCATCGCCTCGTGGGTCGCGGGGTTCTTCTCCGCCCAGTCGGCGGCGACGCCCAGCACCTTTTCGGGCTGATTGGCCCAAAGCTCGACGCTGGTGATCGCGACCTTGCCGATGCCGGCCTCGACCGCGCGTTCGTTCCAGGGCTCGCCCACGCAATAGCCGTCGCAATTGCCGGCACGCAGATTGGCGACCATCTGCGGCGGCGGGATCACGATGATGCGCAGGTCGGCATCCGGATCGATCCCGGCCGAGGCCAGCCAGTAGCGCAGCTCGTACATATGCGACGAGACGGGGAAGACCGCGGCGAAGGTGAGCGGCGCCTTGCCGGCGGCCTTGTCGGCATCGATCACCGCCTTCAGCGCCCGGGCGGTCATCGGCCGTTCGGCCATCGCCGCCGGGTCGGCCGCAACCATCCGGTCATGGAGCGCGTTGGACAGCGTGATCGCATTGCCGTTCAGGTCCAGCGACAGGGCGGTCACCTGCGCCTGGGGAATGGCGCCGAGGCCCAGGGTCGCGGCGATCGGCATGCCGGCCAGCATATGGGCGGCATCCAGTGCGCCGATGGTCATCTTGTCGCGGATATTGGCCCAGGACGCCTCTTTCGACAGGATGACCTTCAGGCCTTCGCGCTTGAAGAATCCCTTCTCATGGGCGATGACCAGGGGGGCGCAATCGGTCAGCGGAATGAAGCCGATGGCAAGGTCGGTCTTCTCGGGTGCCAGACTGGTCGCGGCGGCAAAGGCGCCGCCCGGCAGCAGCAGCCTTGCGGCGGCCAGCGTCGCGGCGGCCCCCAGCAGCCCCCGCCGGCTGATCCGGAAGCGGCGCGCATCCGCGGCGGCGGAGGCGTCGGGAGAGGCGGGCGGAATGATCTTGTCGGTCATGGGCTCAGGCTCTCGCAGATGGCGGCAGCAGGCGGGGGGTCTCTTAGTATCGACACCAAGGTATCTACAAGTTCCGTGCCAAGCCCTGCATTCCGGCTGTATCCCGCGCTGCACAACGCTTTTGGTGCGGCGCGTGCGGGGCGAGATTGAGCGGCGTGATGCGAAGATATGCCTAATCTATGAGCTATGCGCCTTATATGACTATTAAATGATCATACCCGGGTCTCGTATAGGGGCTTTCGGGTCTATATCGGGTCTATGGATCGACCCCGACTTGCCAACCGGCGGCGTGACGGGTATGCGGAACGGATCAGCCGGATCGGGGAGGGGACATGCGGATCATCGGCCTGGTGGGGCCCGGCAACAGCGGCAAGACCACGCTGATCGAGGGGCTGATCCCGCTGCTTGCGGCCGGGGGGCGGCAGGTGGTCACCGTGAAGCGCAGCCATCACCGCCCGGATCTGGATCGGCCGGGCAAGGACAGCGACCGTCATCGCCGGGCCGGGGCGGCCGCTGTGGTGGTGGGCGGCGGCGGCCTGGTCGGTGTGCTGCGGGAAGAGCCGGCGACCGCGCCGGACGGCGTTTCGGAACCCGATCCGGCGGACCAGCTGCGCCGCTGGCTCACCCTTGCCGGGCCGGCGGATATCGCCATCGTCGAAGGCTTCGCCGGCGCCGGCCATCCGCGGCTGGAGGTGCTGGCCCCCGGCCGGCGCGATGCGCGCTGGCCGCTCTATCCGCGCGACGACCGGATCCTGGGTGTCGTCGTGCCCGACCCGGCAGCCCTGACCTGCGCGGCCCTCGACCGCGACATGCTGGGTGGGCGGCCGATCTTCGGCCGCGACGATCTGCATGCCGTGGCAGGTTTCGTGCTGTCTGAGGCGTGGCCCTCCTGGTCCTGATAAACCATCGGTTTAGTCGATGGAAACGTCATAACATTCGCGTGGAACGCTTGCGCCGGCGGCCCGTATGGCGGAAAGTGCGGTCCTCTCCCCAGCCGTCTCCGGGACCCCATCCCTTGCCGCTCGCTTCGCTCTCCGCTGCCCTCATCGCCGCCCTGGTCGGCTTCGGCGGCACCGTCGCCCTGATCGTCCAGGCCGGCCAGGCCCTGGGCGGCACACCCGATCAGATCACCTCGGCGGTCACCGCCCTCTGTCTCGGCATTGCGCTGCCCGGTGCGCTGCTCAGCTTCCGGCTGCGCATGCCGGTGGTGCTGGCCTGGTCGACACCGGGGGCGGCCCTGCTCGCCGCCTCGACCCTTCATGCTGGCTGGGCCGAAGCGACCGGCGCCTTCATGGCGGCTGCGCTGATGATGATCATCCTGGGGCTGGTGCCGGCGCTGGGCCGGCTGGCCGCCAGGATCCCGGCGGCCGTCGCCGCCGCCATGCTCGCGGGCGTGCTGCTGCCCTTCTGCATGTCGCTGTTCCGCGCCTTCCAGAGCGATGCCCTGCTCGCGGGGCTGGTGCTGATCGTCTTCGTGGTCGCCCGGCAGCGCGCGCCGACTTTCGCCCTGCTGATCGTGCTGGTGGTGGCGGTCGCGGCGGTGGTGCTGGGCGGCAATTTCACCGCACCGCATGACGGCGACCTCTTCGGCAGCCTGGTGCCGGTGATGCCGGTTTTCGATCCGGCGGTGATCATCAGCCTGGGCCTGCCGCTGTTTCTGGTGACGCTGGTCTCGCAGAACCTGCCGGGTTTCGTGGTGCTGGCCCAGGCCGGCTATACCGCGCCCACCCGGCCGGTGCTGACGCTCACCGGCCTCGCCTCGCTGCTGCTGGCTCCGATGGGCGCCCATGCGGTCAATCTGGCGGCGATCACCGCCGCGATCTGCACCGGCCCCGATGCCCATCCCGACCCGCGCCGACGCTGGGTCACCGGCATCGCCTATGCGGGTTTCTATGTGCTGCTGGCCCTGTTTTCGGCACCGCTGGTCGATCTGTTCATGGGGCTGCCGCGCGACACCATCCAGATCATCACCGGCGTGGCCCTGCTCGGCCCGCTCACCGGGTCGATCGCGGGCATGCTGTCGAACCCCGACGACCGAGAGGTGGCGGTGATGACCTTCGCCGCCACGGCCTCGGGTGTCACCCTGTTCGGCATCGGCTCGGCCTTCTGGGGGCTGGTGACCGGCTTCCTGGTGCTGGCGGCCCGGCGCCTGCTGGCCCGGCGGCGCGACGTGGTGCGCGGTTCCGCATGACCGGGGCTGTCAGGGTTGCAGCATGGGCGCGTGTGCGCACCGTCTTCGCGCGCTAAGGTTTGCGGCGTCATCCGTCAGCGGAGAGCCGGAACGCCGTGTCAGCAGAACTGTCCAGCCCCCCTGAGCCCGGTTCCGGCGCGCCCCCGCCCCGAACCCTTCGCATGATCGCCGTGATGTGCCTGTGCGAGGTGCTGTCCATGGCGGCCTATGGGTGCTATCCGGCCCTGTTGCCGCTGCTGCGCGACGACTGGCGCCTCAGCAACGGCACGGCCGGCTGGATTTCTTCGGCCTTCTTCGTGGGCTATGTCGCGGCGGTGCCGGTGCTGACCGGTGCCACCGACCGGGTCGATGCCCGGCGGGTCTATATCGGCTCGCTGACGCTGATCGCGCTGGCGACGCTCGGCTTCGGCAGTTTTGCCACCGGGCCACTGTCGGCCGGCCTGTTCCAGGCGCTGGCCGGTGCCGGTTTCGCCGGGTCTTACATGCCCGGCCTCAAGATCCTGAGCGACCATGTCCGCGGCCCCAAGGCCAGCCGGGCGGTCGCCAGCTATACCGCCTGCTTCTCGCTGGGGGCCGGGCTGTCGGTCTGGCTGGCGGGGCTGGTGGCCGCCGCCGGCGGCTGGCAGGCCGGGTTCTGGTCGGCGGGGGCACTGGCGGCCACGGCGCTGGTGCTGGCGCTGATCGCGGTGCCGGCAACACCGCCGCCCGCGCCGGCCGCCGGCATCCGCCATCGCTCCTGGTGGATGCCGCCGGATTTCCGGCCGGTGCTGCGCAACCGCCGGGCCATCGCCTATACGCTCGCCTATGCCGGCCATTGCTGGGAGATGTTCGGCCTGCGCAGCTGGCTGGTGGCCTTTCTGGTCCATGCCGGCGCCGCGGCCGCCTGGGCCAGCAGCCTGGGCGGCGCGATCATCGCCTCGGGGATTCTGACCAGTTTCTTCGGCAACGAGATGGCGATGCGGCTTGGTCGTCGGCGCTGGATCACGGTCGCGATGTCGGTGACGGCGGTGCTGGCCGGCGTGACCGCGGCGGTCGCCGGCGCACCGCTCGCCCTCGTGCTGGTGGTGGTGGCGGTCTACAATCTGATGGTCATGGCCGACAGCGCCTCGCTGACCGCGGGCGCGGTCGCCGAAAGCGATCCGTCGGTGCGCGGGGCCGCGATGGCCATGCATGCGCTGCTGGGCTTCGGCGGCGCGATCCTGTCGCCGATCACCTTCGGTCTGGCGCTCGACGGGGCAGGGGGCGACGGCGACCCGCTGGGCTGGGCGGCGGGTTTCGCGGTGCTGGCGGCGGGCGGGCTGATCGGCCTTGCCGCCTTCCGCAGGATCGGCAGGGACGGCCCACCTCCGCCTGTGATGATTTCGGGGGAGGACCGTGGCAACGGTTGATCCGTCATGCACGTGCCCCATATTCTGGCCATGATCCGGGCAGCAGCAGGACCGATGATCGGAGGACACCATACCTGATCTCGCATCCATAGATCCGGTCTGGCTGGGCCTGGGCGGCAGCCTGCTTGCAGGCCTTGCGACCGGTCTCGGCGCGCTACCCGTGCTGGTGATCCGACGGACGGGCATCCGGCGGGAAAACCTGCTGCTGGGCGGTGCCGCGGGCGTGATGCTGGCCGCCGCTCTGTTGTCGCTGCTGGTGCCGGCGCTTGGAAGCTCGGTCGCCCGCTATGGCGCGCTCTGGGGCGCCCTCGGCATCGGGGTCGCCATCGGGCTGGGGGCCGCGGCGATCGCGGCCCTGCACGCCGTGGTGCCGCATCTGCATGTCCAGCAGGATGACGAGGCGGTCGACCACACCCTGCGCAGCCCCCATGGACCCGGCAGCCCGGCCATGGTCGCGGCGGGCGGCGATGCGCTTCTGGTGGTCGATGGCGGCGGAATGGCGGCGATCGATGCCCGGCGGATGGCGCCGGCCCTGCTGATGGTGCTGGCGATCGCGCTCCACAATCTGCCCGAAGGTCTGGCGGTCGGCGTCGGGCTCGGCGGCTCGGGGGCCGAGGGCGGCGGCGATCTGGGCCAGGGCATTGCGCTGGCGATCGGCATCATGATCCAGAACCTGCCGGAAGGCTTCGTCGCGGCGGTGGGCATGATGATGACCGGGGCCAGCCGTATGACGGCACTTCTGGTCGCCTTCGGCACCGGCGCGCTGGAAATCATCGGCGGCGGCCTGGGCGTCGCCCTTGCCGGGCTGGGTGCCGGGGTGCTGCCCTGGACCATGGCGTTCGCGGCTGGCGCGATGATCTTCGTCGTCAGCCATGAGATGATCCCCGAAACCCATCGTCATGGCCAGGAGATGGGGGCGAGCTGGGCACTGATCGCCGGCTTTGCCGTTATGACCGCAATCGCCGCCGGCTTCGGTTGAGGCCGGCTTGGGTTTGACGCCGGCTTGGGTTTGACGGCTGTGGCGGCGGGAAAACCGGGACCACGGAAACACGAAGCGGCGGCCCTGCAGACCGCTGCCCTGGACGAGATGGCGCCGGCCGACCGGCGCGACGAAACGAAGAAGGAGACGAGCAGATGGCCGGAGAGGTCCTGCATGCCCCGCGCGAGAAGCTGAGCCGCCATACCCTGGCGCTCCATCATGCAATCTCGTCGCTGATGGAAGAGCTGGAGGCGGTGGACTGGTACCGCCAGCGGGCCGATGACTGCGAGGACGACGAGCTGCGCGAGATCCTGCTGCACAATATGCGCGAGGAAATCGAGCACGCCATGATGACGCTGGAATGGCTGCGCCGGAACGACGGCGACTTTGCCGAGCAGATCAAGACCTATCTGTTCACCGAAGGCCCGATCACCGAGGTGGAGGAAAGCGCCACCGGCGGCGGTGACGAGACGGGCGGTGGCGGAGAGGGCGGCGGCGGTGACGGCCTGACCATCGGCCGCATGAAGAAGCGCCGCTGATCCGGCCCCGTCTGTCCCTTGCCGTCTATTGCCAGGAGTTTCACGAGATGGATTACCTGAACCGTTCCCAGGCCCCCTTCGGCACCGATCTCTGGCGCCGGATCGACGAGGCGGCGATCGATGCCGCCCGCGACGCGCTGACCGGCCGCCGCTTTCTGGAGGTCGACGGCCCCTATGGTGTGGGCCTGACCTCGATCGAGATCGGCAATGACGACTATTGCCGCGACCCCGGCCCCGACGAGGCCGGCGCGGTGATGAGCCGCGCGATTTCGGTGCCGATGCTGCGCAAGGGCTTCCGGCTGAGCGTGCGGCGCATCGCCTCTTCCACCGATCAGGGCCAGCCGCTGAACCTCGACCCGGTCGAGGATGCAGCCGAGGCCGTGGCCGCGCGCGAAGAGGAGATGATCTATTACGGCAACCCCGATTTCGGCCTCGAAGGCCTGTTGAGCGCCCGCGGCCGCCACGAGATCGAGGGCGGAGACTGGGCGAATATCGATCAGGCGCTGCAGGACGTGCTCGCCGCGGTGAACAGGCTGGATGAAAGCGGCCTGCGCGGCCCCTATGCGCTGGCCCTGTCGCCCCGGCTCTACAACTCGCTGTTCCGCCGCTATGACGGCAGCGACGTGCTGCAGCTGGAGCATATCTCCCGCGTTTGCACCGTCGGCATCTTCAAGGCGCCGATCGAAGGCGGCGTGCTGGTCGATCCGCGGGTCGGCGTGCTGGTGATCGGCCAGGATCTGCGTGCCGGCTATGGCTCGCATGACGGCATTCACCATCACCTCTACCTGTCGGAAAGCCTGGTGCTGCGCATCGACGATCCCAAGGCGATCTGCACCATCGGCGCCGATGTCGGCAAGGTGCCCGCCGGTAAGTGATGCCCCGGCAAGTGATGCCGCTGCGGCCGTCCGAGGCCGGAGCTGAACGACGAAACGCCGCCATCCGGACCCGGATGGCGGCGTTTCGTATGATAACCTCAGGTCTTAAGGTCTGGCCGCTTACTTCTTGACCAGCGGGCACTCACCCTTGTCCATGGGGCGGAAGGCCTGATCGCCCGGGATGGTGGCCAGCACCTTGTAATAGTCCCAGGGGCCCTTCGACTCCTCGGGCTTCTTCACCTCGACAAGATACATGTCGTGCACCATGCGGCCGTCGGGGCGGATATGGCCGTTCTTGGCGAAGAAGTCGTTGATCGGGGTCGCCTTCATCTGGTCGGCCACGGTCTTGCCGTCATCCGAACCGGTGGCCTCGATCGCCTTCAGATACTGGGTGACGCCCGAATAGATGCCCGCCTGGAGCATGTTGGGCATCTTGCCGGCCTTCTCCTGGAACCGCTTGGCGAAGGCGCGGGTCTCGTCGTTCATGTCCCAGTAATAGCCGGTGGTGACCACCAGACCCTGCGCGACCTGGAGGCCGAGCGCATGGATGTCGTTGATGAACACCAGCAGGCCGGCCAGCTTCTGCCCGCCCTGGGTGATGCCGAACTCCGACGCCTGCTTGATGGAGTTGACGGTATCGCCACCGGCATTGGCCAGGCCGATCACGTCCGCGCCCGAGCCTTGCGCCTGGAGCAGGAAGGACGAAAAGTCTGTGGTCGGGAAGGGTGCGCGCACACCGCCCACCACCTCGCCGCCCGCGGCATTCACCGCGTTGGTGGTGTCACGCTCCAGCGCATGGCCGAAGGCATAGTCGGCGGTGATGAAATACCACTTCTTGGCGCCCTGACCGACCAGCGCCGAACCGGTGCCGGTCGCCAGCGCATAGGTGTCGTAGACGTAGTGGATGCCGGTGGGCGAGCAGGCCTTGCTGGTCAGGTCCGAGGTGCCGGCACCGGCGTTCAGGTGCAGCTTGCCCTTTTCCTTGGCGATGTTCTGAACCGCCAGACCCACCGACGAGGTCGGCACGTCGACGATCACGTCGACGCCGTCGCGGTCGTACCACTGGTTGGCGATGTTGGACCCGATATCCGGCTTGTTCTGGTGGTCGGCGAAGATCACCTCGACCGGCACGCCCTTGACCTTGCCGCCGTAATCCTCCACCGCCATGCGGGCGGCGATGACCGAGGCCTGGCCGGTGACGTCGGCATAGATGCCCGACTGGTCGTTGAGCACGCCGATGCGCACGACATTGTCCGAGATCTCGGCCTGAGCCGCCCCCGCGGCGAGGCCGGTCATGGTCGCAAGAACCGCGGCAGCGATCGCGTTCCTGGTGTTCATCTGTATCCTCCCTGGGCGGATCGGGGCCGACGGCCATGGTCCCCGCGTGGTCCCGGCGGGTCTGCGACGGCCTGCTCTCCCTGCAGGAACGCCGCTGCCCGACATGCCCGCCGCAACCCGCTCCCCAGCGCGTCGGTCAGGCATGTCACGATCCGGAATGATCCGCATCCTTTGATCTGATCGGGAGATGTTTCATAGAACATGAAACCTCACTCCCGGGCCGTCTTGGGAAAGATGATGCTGTATTCGAGGGGCTGCATGAAAGGAAAAAACGCCGTCACCGCCCAAAAGCGGTAACGGCGTTCGTGGCTTCAACCAGGGGCGGGTTTCACGCGGCGCGAATATCGCCGAGGAAGCGATCGACCACCTGCTTCAGATCATCGGCCTGACGATTGAGCCGCCCGGCGGCATCCCGCACCGTGCCGGCCGTGGCACCCGTCTGGTTCGCGGCGGTGCCGACCGCGGCGATGCTGCCGGTCACCGCTTCCGTCGCCTGGGCGGCGGCCTGGGTGCTGCGGGCGATGGACAGGGTTCCGGCGCCCTGTTCCTGCACCGCGGCGGCGATGTCGCCGGCAATCTCGCTGATCGAGCTGATGATCTTCGCAATGCCGTCGATGGCGGTGACTGCCCGGCGGGTTTCTTCCTGTACGGCGCCGATCTGGCGCGAGATGTCTTCGGTGGCGCGGCCGGTCTGGCTTGCCAGATTCTTCACTTCCGAGGCGACGACCGCGAAGCCCTTGCCGGCATCGCCCGCCCGCGCCGCCTCGATGGTGGCATTCAGCGCCAGAAGATTGGTCTGGTCGGCAATGGCATCGATCAGCACCACCACCTCGCCGATCCGGTCGCCGGTATCCGACAGGCCGCGCACGATTTCGGTGGTGCGCCGCGCCTCTTCGGTGGCCCGTGCGGCGATGTCGGCGGCCTGGGTCACCCGGCGGGCGATGTCTTCGGTAGAGGTCGACAGCTCTTCCGCCGCCGCGGCGATGGTCTGGACATTGGCATCGGCCTGGTTGGCGGCGCCGACCATGGTATCGGCCTGGCGGCCGGCCTGGTCTGCGGCCTCGGTCAGCTCGGCGGCCGCCCGTTCCATGGCGCGGGCAGCATCCAGCACCACCGACAGGGACTGGCGGGCATCGTCGTCGAAGCGGCCGGTCAATTCGTCGACCCGGTGGCTCCGCTCCAGCCGGGCCGCCTGTTCGGCCTCGCGCTGGCGGGTCAGTTCGTCGGCGGCGGCCAGCCCCTCCCGGACCACGCCGAAGGCGCGGACGATCGCGCCGATCTCGTCGCGTCGCCCGGCCCCCTTCAGATCGATGCTCCGTTCGCCCTGGGCCAGACGCTCCAACCCGCGGGTAACGGCCTTCAGCGGCGGCACGGTGGAGCGGATCACCAGCACGGCCAGCAGCCCCAGCACCAGCGCCGCCGCCGCGGCGATGCCACCCAGGCGCAGGGCCTGGGCCTGGAAGGCAGCCTCGATATCACCGGTATAGACACCGGTGATCACGCCGATATCGGTCCCGGGCACGCGCTGGATGAAGGAGAGCTTGGGCTCCGGTTCGCCGCCCTGCTGGCGGGGCCAGAGATAGGCGAAGGCGCCCTGTCCGGTGGTGGTGGCGACCTTGATGGCATCCTGCACATAGGCGACGCCATTGCTGTCCTTTGCGCCGATCATGTTGCGGCCGACGACGGACGGGAATTTGCCGTTCATGAGCATGACGCCGGTCATGTCGATTGCCGACAGATATTCCTCGGCATCGTCATAGCGTACGGGCTCCAGGAGCGCGAGCCCTGTCCGGATCGCTGCCGCCCGATCGCCGCCGGTGGCCTCAGCGCGCGTGATCTCGGCCGAGACGATGGATACGCCCATTTCGACCAGAGCCTGCAGCTTATCCTGGCGGTCGGCGTAGAGGGTCTCGCGCAGGGTGGTGAGGGAGAGATAGATGGTTGCCGTCACGCCGAGCAGCGCGGCGATCAGCAGGATGCCAAGTTTGGCACCGGTCGAGAGGTTCTGCATCGTCCGGAACTCCGGAAAACCTCGGGGCCCGGGAAGGGCGCCGGATCGGGGGAGTCTAAACCCCTCCCATTAATCAATGGTTGAAATTTATTGCCAAAATGTGAGTCCGGCGCGCTGTATGGTTAACATCACGCGAAAAAGCCGCCATGCCCCTGAGGGTATGGCGGCTTTCGCAATGGCCATCGATGATGGCTGTGTCGATCAGGATTTGCGGCTGCGACGCCGTTCCATGAAGGCCAGGTATTCGCCGACGATGCCGCGGCGGAACAGCAGCACGCAGGCCACGAAGATCCCGCCCTGGATGATGGTCACCCAGGCACCGACCTGCGCGAAATAGTTCTGGATGCCGGTGACCAGGAAGGCGCCGACGGTGGGGCCGAAGACGGTGCCGACACCGCCGAGCAGGGTCATCAGCACCACCTCGCCCGAGGCGTGCCAGTGCACGTCGGTGAGCGTGGCGATCTGGAAGACCAGCGCCTTGGTCGAGCCGGCCAGGCCGGCAATGGCCGAGGACAGCACGAAGGCCAGCAGCTTGTAGCGGTTGACGTCGTAGCCGAGCGAGATCGCGCGCTGCTCGTTTTCGCGGATCGCCTTCAGGGTCTGGCCGAAGGGCGAATGGATCACGCGATGGATGAACAGCAGGCCGAGCACGAAGATCGCAAAGACGACGTAGTACATGGTCATGTCGTCATGCAGGCTGATCAGGCCGAACAGCATGCCGCGCGGGATGCCCTGGATGCCGTCCTCACCGCCGGTGAACGGTGCCTGCAGCGCCAGGAAGAAGACCATCTGGGCAAAGGCCAGCGTCACCATGGCGAAGTAGATGCCCTGGCGCCGGATGGCGAGCCCGCCGATGACCAGGCCGAGCCCGGCGCCGGTGAGCGTGCCGAGCAGGATGCCGATTTCCGGCGACAGCCCCCAGACCTTGACCACATGGCCGCAGATATAGGCGGCGAAGCCGAAATAGGCGGCATGGCCGAAGCTGAGCAGGCCGACATAGCCCAGCAGCAGGTTGAAGCCCGAGGCGAAGAGCGCGAAGCACAGCGCCTTCATCAGGAAGACGGGGTAGATGACATGCGGGGCCGCGAGGCCGACCAGGATCGCGATTGCGACGCCGATCATGGTGAGGCCGGCGGCCTTCTGGCCGCGGGTGCTGCGGGCAGCGGGAACGGTATTGACGCTCATGGGATCACGCCGCCTTTCCGAACAGGCCCGCAGGCTTGATGAGGAGCACGATGGCCATGACCACGAAGATCACGGTGCTGGAGGCTTCGGGGTAGAAGACCTTGGTCAGGCCTTCGAGCAGGCCCAGGCCGAAGCCGGTCACCACCGCACCCATGATCGAGCCCATGCCGCCGATGACCACCACCGCGAACACGATGATGATGAGGTTGGAGCCCATCAGCGGGCTGACCTGGTAGGCAGGGGCGGCCATGACGCCGGCGAAGGCGGCCAGCGCCACGCCGAAGCCGTAGGTGAGAGTGATGAGCAGCGGCACGTTGATGCCGAAGGCCTGCACCATGGTCGGGTTCTCGGTCGCGGCGCGCAGATAGGCGCCGAGCCGGGTCTTTTCGATGATCGCCCAGGTCGCGATGCAGACGGCAAGCGAGGCGATCAGGATCCAGGCCCGATAGGTGGGCAGGAACATGAAGCCCAGATTGGTGCCGCCCTGCAGCGCCGCCGGGATGGCATAGGGCTGACCCGAGATGCCGTAGAGCTGGCGGAAGAAGCCCTCGATCACCAGTGCGAGGCCGAAGGTAAGCAGCAGCCCGTAAAGATGATCGAGGTTATAGAGCCGGCGGATCAACAACCGTTCAAGCACCACGCCGAACAAACCGACGATGATGGGGGAGATGATCAGGGCGGCCCAGTACCCGATCCCGGCGTACTGCAGCACCAGCCACGCCACGAATGCGCCCATCATGTACTGGGCGCCGTGGGAGAAGTTGATGATGTTGAGCAGGCCGAAGATAAGGGCCAGGCCCAGGCTGAGCATGGCGTAGAAGGCGCCGTTGATCAGCCCGAGAAGCAGCTGGCCGAAGAGGACCTGCGGCGGAATGCCGATCAATTCCATCATGAAGGATGTGCCCCTCGTGTCGGCGTCGGATGTGATGGGTGACGGTTGTTCAAAGGCTGATCACTTCGCGACCAGCGGGCATTCGCCCTTGTCCATCGGACGGAAGGCCTGGTCGCCCGGGATGGTGGCGAGCAGCTTGTAATAGTCGTAGGGGCCCTTCGACTCCGCCGGCGACTTGATCTGCATCAGATACATGTCGTGGACCATGCGGCCGTCCTCGCGGATGGTGCCGCCCTTGGCGAAGAAGTCGTTGACCGGGGTCTTCTTCATCTGATCGACCACGGTCTTGCCGTCATCCGACTTGGTCGCTTCGACCGCCTTCAGATAGTGCATGACCGAGGAATAGATGCCGGCCTGGACCATGGTCGGCATCTTGCCGCCATTGCGCTCGCCGAACCGCTTGGCGAAGGCGCGGGTCTCGTCGTTCAGATCCCAGTAGAAGCCGGTGGTGAGCACCAGGCCCTGCGAGACTTCAAGGCCGAGCGAGTGCACGTCGGACAGGAAGACCAGCAGCGAGGCCAGCTTCTGGCCGCCCTGGGTGATGCCGAATTCGGCCGCCTGCTTGATCGAGTTGACGGTGTCGCCGCCGGCATTGGCCAGGCCGATCACGTCCGCGCCCGAGCCCTGAGCCTGGAGCAGGAAGGACGAGAAGTCGGTCGACGGGAAGGGCGAGCGCACGGTGCCCACGACTTCGCCGCCCGCGGCGGTGACGGCGTTGGAGGTGTCACGCTCCAGCGCGTGGCCGAAGGCATAGTCGGCGGTGATGAAGTACCACTTCTTGGCGCCCTGTTCGACCAGCGCGCGGCCGGTGCCGTTGGCGAGCGCATAGGTGTCGTAAGTCCAGTGGATGCCGGTCGGCGAGCAGGCCTTGCCGGTGAGGTCCGAGGTGGCCGCACCGTGGTCGATCATCACCTTGCCCTTTTCCTTGGCGATGTTCTGCACCGCCAGGGCCACGGACGAGGTGGGCACGTCGAAGATCGCATCGACGCCATCGCGGTCATACCACTGGTTCGCGATGTTGGAGCCGATATCGGGCTTGTTCTGGTGATCGGCCGAGACCAGCTCGATCTTGGCGCCGGCGACGGTGTCGCCGAAATCCTCGATCGCCATCCGGGCCGCATCCACGCCGCCGGGGCCCGACAGGTCGGTATAGATGCCCGACTGGTCGTTCAGCACGCCGATGCGCACCACATTGTCGGTGATCTCGGCCTGCGCTGCGCCGGCCGAGAAGGCGGCGACGACGGCGGCCGTGACGGCTGCGAGGGTCAACTTGAACGTCATGGCTTGAAAACTCCTCCCCTGAGGTCTTCTGCCTGAGGCGGTGATTACGTTCGCGGGACAGTTGAGGTCGGGTCACGTGCAACCGGTCCGGCCCGGCCGGCATCGGTCCTGGAACCGGCCGGGCGCGGGCGCGAACGCCGCGTGCGGACTCTTGGCGGGAGACAGGGCCCCGATCGGACCGGCGGACCTTCTGAATGGGTCCGTCACGTTCCGGAGGCGCGCCGCCGCGACCTTCTCTGGCCCGACGCCACAAGCGTGACGCCGAGAGTCGTGCCGGGACAGGCCCGGCCCCGGCGCCGGTCAGACGCCGAGATACTGCTTGAGCTTGTCCTGGCTGGTCGCGATGTCGTCAGCGGTCAGCATGTCGACCACATGACCTTCCTCGACCACATAATGCCGATCCGCAACCGTCGAGGCGAAATGAAAGTTCTGCTCCACCAGAACGATGGTGAAGCCTTTCGCCTTCAGGGCGCGGATGATCTCGCCGATCTGCTGCACGATGACCGGCGCCAGACCTTCGGTCGGCTCGTCGAGCAGCAGCAGATTGGCGCCGGTGCGCAGGATGCGAGCGATGGCGAGCATCTGCTGCTCACCACCCGAAAGCTTGGTGCCCTGGCTGCTGCCGCGCTCTTTCAGGCGCGGGAACAGGCCGAAGACCTCCTCCACCGACATGCCGCCCTGTTTGATCACCGGCGGCAGCATCAGGTTCTCGATCACGTCGAGGCTGGAGAAGATCGCGCGCTCTTCCGGGCAGAAAGCGATGCCGGCGCGGGCGATCTGGTTCGAGGACATGCCGATGGTCGCGCGGCCCTCGAAGGTGATGCTGCCCTTGCGGCTGCGCACGATGCCCATGATGCATTTGAGCGTCGTGGTCTTGCCGGCGCCGTTGCGGCCGAGCAGGGTGACCACCTCGCCCGGATTGACGTCGACATTGATGCCGTGCAGCACGTGGCTCTCGCCGTACCAGGCGTTGAGATCGCGGACGGTGAGAAGGGGGGCGGCCGACGTGGCGGCCATCTTGCGGGCGGGCTCAGCCATGACCGGTTCCCATATAGGCCTGAACGACTTCGGGGTTCTCGGACACCTCGGCATAGGTGCCCTGGGCCAGGATCGCACCGCGCTGAAGCACGGTGATCGTGTCCGACAGGTTCGCCACGACCTTGAGATTGTGCTCCACCATCAGCACCGTCCGGCCCTTAGCCACGCGCTTGATCAGCTCGGCGATGCGGCCCACGTCTTCGTGCGCCATGCCCGCCATCGGCTCGTCCAGCAGCAGAACCTTGGGCTCCAGCGCCAGCGTGGTCGCGATTTCGAGCGCACGCTTGCGGCCATAGGGCAGCTCGGCGGTGATGGCCTCGCCATAGCCTTCCAGGCCGACATCCGACAGCAGCTCGTCCGCACGATCGTGCAGGCCGTTCAGCACCCGGTCGGAGCGCCAGAAATGGAAGGAGTTGCCGAGTTTGTGCTGCAGGGCGATCCGCACGTTCTCGCGCACCGTCAGATGCGGGAAGACGGCGGAAATCTGGAACGACCGCACCATGCCCCGGCGCGCGATCGCGGCCGGCTGCTCGCTGGTGATATCCTGGCCGTCATAGAGAATCTGACCCGAGGTGGGGATCAGGAACTTGGTGATCAGGTTGAAGCAGGTGGTCTTACCTGCCCCGTTCGGACCGATCAGGGCGTGGATGGTTCCGCGCCGCACCTGAAGGTCGACATTGCTGACCGCCGTGAAGCCCTTGAACTCCTTGGTCAGTCCCTTCGTCTCGATGATGATGTCCTGAGCCATGCATCTGTAAGCGTCCACGCCCACATGCGGCACGGCAACGCCATCGCGCAGACCTTCGGCCTGCGTGTGCGTGCACGACCCCGTGTGTTCACGGACGGCTCACTCCTCCCCTAGATGAGCGCGCGTTGACCGGGTGTTTCGGGAGACAGCGTCCGGTCGCAGCGAGGATCGGGTCCCTGTGTTCTTTTTGTAATTATATTTTATGTCGCAAGTCTTATCGGAATTCCGCAAGGCGGTCAAGGCGTCCGCGTTCCACGATTTGCGCCCCCGGGGGAGGTTGGCGCCTCCTGCGTGAACGCGGACGCCACGCATCAAACCCGAGGTGGTGTGATGCGGTTCCGGAGCCGCCCGATGCCGTCGATTTCCAGTTCGACGACGTCACCCGGATCAAGGAGTTGGCCGGTTTCGATGCCGCAGCCATTGCCGACCGTGCCCGAGCCGATGAATTCACCGGCATGCAGGGTCTCATCCCGCGAAATATGGGCGAGAATCCGGTCGAACCGGTGCTGCATGGAGGCGCTGGAGCCCTCGCCCCGCAGCTCGCCATTGACGCGCACCCGCATGCCGAGGGCGTAGGGATCGGTCATCTCGTCGGCGGTGACGATCCAGGGACCGATGATGTTGCCGGTGTCGAAATCCTTGCCCTTCGCCGGCCCCAGACTGCCCTGCATTTCGGTGAACTGGGTGTCGCGGGCGGTCATGTCGTTGAAGATCGTATAGCCGAAGATGTGGTCATGCGCGGTCGCGGCCGGGATGTCGCGGCCGCCTTTGGCGAGCACGATCCCCAGTTCGAGTTCGTAATCCATCAGCTTCGAATGGCTTGGCCAGCGCACCGGCTGTTCATGGCCGATGACGCTGAACCGGTTCGCCTTGTAATAGATCGGCTGCTCGTACCAGACCTGCGGCACGGTGACGGGCGGCAGGCCCAGCGCCTCGGGCGTGGTGCCCTTCAGCCCGGCCAGCAGGCGACGGCCGCCTTCCATGGCCTGGATCAGATGGGTTTCGAAGACCAGGCAGTCGCGCATCTGGCGCGGCCGGGGCAGGGGGCTGCGGAACGAGATCGCATCGAGCGCGACCACTGCGCCCGCCGCCGCGCCGCCGCGCTCGGCTTCGGCGAGCAGCTCGGCCGCGCGGCCGAGCCCGTCGGCGCCGGCATCGATCAGGGCGAGCATCGAGGCGGCAAACCCGGCATCGGCGCCCATGCGGGCGGTGGCTGCGGTGGTGAGGTCGAGCACGCGACCGCCATCGGCCATCAGCGCGCCGATGCGGCGGGCCTCGCCCGGCGCGGTTTCAAAGGCGCCGGCGCCCGGCACGAAGGTGAGCAGTTTCATCGGCAGGATCCGTGAAGAATGGGGAGGAGGGGATGGAGCGGGGCGGCGGGATCAGTCGTCGAAGATCGCCACCGCCCGGGTCCAGCCCGCCGAGGCGCCGCGGATCTTCACGGGGAAACAGGCGACGGTGAAGCCGGTGGCCGGCACGGATTCCAGGTTGTGCAGCTTCTCCAGATGGCAGTAGCCGATGTCGCGGCCGGCGCGATGGCCTTCCCAGATCAGCCCGGCATCACCGGTTTCCAGATATTTCTCGCGGGTATGGGTGAAGGGGGCGTCCCAGCTCCAGGCATCGGTGCCGGTGACCCGCACGCCGCGCTCCAGCAGATAGAGCGTCGCCTCGCGGCCCATGCCGCAACCGGCATCGACATAGTCGTCCTGGCCGTAGCGGCTGCCGGCGCGGGTGTTGACCATCACGATGTCGAAGGGCTGAAGCGTGTGGCCGATGCGGGCCAGTTCGGCCTCGACCTCGGCGGCGGTGACGACATGGCCGTCGGGCAGATGGCGGAAATCCAGCTTCACGCCCGGGCGGAAGCACCAGTCCAGCGGCACCTCGTCGATGGTGATCGCCCGCTCGCCCTTGTTCATGGTCGAGGCGAAGTGATAGGGCGCATCCAGATGCGTGCCGTTATGGGTGATCAGGTTCACCTGCTCCACCGCCCAGCCCTCGCCGTCGGGCAGATCCTCGGGCTTCAGCCCGGGAAAGAAGGCGGTGATCTGCGCGGGCGTCTGCTCGTGGTTCATATAAGTGATCTTGGGCTCGAAGCCGGGCGGATCCGAGCGGACCCCGTTCTCCAGCATGATCGACAGATCGACGAAGCGGCGGGCCATGGATGTCATCCTCCTCAGGGATCATGGGGTCCGCTTATGCGGCGAACCTCTGGTTGCCGGCATCATAGCGCGGCGCTTCATCGATCCTGCATAAAAAAATCGAAATTTCGAGTCAGAACGATGTATGATGGTCTGAGATCGATTTTGCGGCGCAATATCGTGTCGCAGCAAAACATCCGCTCAGAACACGCCCCTGAAGAGCTGCCCCGAACACCCCTCGCCACTCAGCCGGAGGCCGCCCATGGCCGATACCCTGCCCGACCTGCCGGAGGATGCCCTGCTGCCCGACGGCGCGCGTGCCGCGACCCTGTCGCTGGAGGCGCTGGAGCGCATCCGTCAGGACATCGTGGCAGGCGCCCTCAAGCCCGACACCAAGCTGCATCTGGGCAGCATGCGTGCCCGCTATGGCGTGGGGTTGAGCCCGCTGCGCGAGGCGCTGTCGCGGCTGGCGGCCGACGGGCTGGTCTCGTTCTCGGGTCAGCGCGGCTTTCGGGTGGCGCCGGTCAGCCGGGCGGATCTCGTCGACATCACCCGGTCGCGGCAGATCATCGAGGGGGCGGCACTGCGGCTCGCCATCGCCTGCGGCGGCGACGACTGGGAGGCGGAGATCGTCACCAGCCACCATTTGCTGCGCCGGGCGACCGAGCGCCATCTGGGGGCGGGCGACGATGCCGGCTGGGCCGCCTGGGAAGAGCGGCATCGCGCCTTCCATGCGGCCCTGGTCTCCGCCTGTCCGCTCAATGCGCTCAAGGGCTTCCGGGCGTTGCTTTACGACAAGGCCGAACGCTATCGGCGGCTGATGCTTGCCGGCCCCTTCCGGGCGGAAGAGGTGTCGGCCGAACACGACCTGTTGAGGGATGCGGTGCTCGCCCGCGATCCCGACCGGGCGGTGGGGGTGCTGGAAGAACACATCGCCATCACCGCCGACCTGCTCGATGCCGAACTTGTGCGCATGGAGGCATCGGGCAGCTGATCCTGTTCCACCACCCGCCGGCGCCGGCACCGATCGCGGCCTTCAGGATGCCGTGGCGACCGAGCCCACCGGAGACGGCGGCCTCTGCAATGACGGGCTCCTCCTGGGAGGAAACGACAGATGACCATTACCGCTCCGGCCCGCGGCCTTCGCCGCGGCCTGACGGCAGCGCTGGCTGTCATGGGGCTCGGTGCCCTGGTGCTGCCGGTGGCACCGGCCACCGCCGCCGAAACCATCCCGATCACGGTGACGGCCGGCCATCCGCCGGCCTTCCTCTGGGTCAAGACCCTGAGCGAGACCTTCATCCCCGGCGTCAACAAGCGCCTGAAGGATGGCGGCGATCAGTATCGCATCGAGTGGACCGAGGCCTATGGCGGCACTGTCGCCAAGATCGGCAGCGAGCTTGAGGCGATCGAAGAGGGCATCTCGGATATGGGCTTCGTCGGCACGCTGTTCGAAGCTGCCAAGATGCCCCTGCACAACGTCACCTATATGGTGCCGTTCACCACCGACAACCTGTTCCTGGTGACCCAGACCGTCACGGCCGTGTCGAAGCGCGTGCCCGAGATGGACCAGGAATGGAGCCGCTACGGCCAGATTCCGCTCGCCGGTGCCTCGCTCGACAGCTATCACCTGTTCACCAACTTCCCGGTCAAGTCGATCGACGATCTGAAGGGCCGCAAGATCGCCGCCCCCGGCCCGGCGGCGAACTGGCTGAAGGGCACCGGCGCGGTCGCCGTCGCCGGCAATCTGCAGACCTATTACAACGACATCAAGACCGGGGTGTACGAGGGCACGCTGACCTTCGCGACCGCCGCCGCGGCGGCCAAGCTGCACGAGGTGGCGCCCTATATCACCAAGGTCAATATCGGCGCCCAGTTCGCCGGTGCGATCAGCATCAATGCCGATGTCTGGGCCGATCTGCCCCAGCCGGTGAAGGATGCCATGACCGCCGAGGCGGCGATCTATGCCGACACCTTCGCCAAGGCCCAGGTCGCGCGGGTGAACGCCTCGTTCAAGACCATGCAGGATGGTGGTGCCACCATCACCGAACTCTCGCCGGCCGAGCGCAAGCGCTGGGCGGATGCCCTGCCCAATGTTTCGAAGGAATGGGCGGCGGAACTTGAAGCCAAGGGCGTTCCGGCAAAGGCGGTGGTCCAGGGCTATCTGGATGGCCTGCGTGCGGCCGGCGTTCAGCTGCCGCGCAACTGGGACCGCGAGTGATGGCAGGACCCGGCATGAGCGGGCCGGGGCGGGTGGAGACGCCCGCCGCGGCGCCGCGCACCGGGCCGCTCGGCCGGGTCGCGGCCCTTGCCAGCGCCGTCGGCACCGCCTGGATCCTGGTGATGATGGTGCTGGTCAATGCCGACGTCCTGGGCCGTGCGGCCTTTGCCGCACCGCTCAGGGGCGTGCCCGAATTCGTCGGGCTCTCCATCGTCGGCATCGTCTTCCTCCAGGCGGGCCACGCGCTCGCCTCGGGGCGCTTCACCCGGTCCGATGCGCTGCTCGACCGGCTGGCGGCAGCCCGGCCGCGAGCGGCGGCGGCGCTGGATGTCGTTCATCATCTGGCGGGCGCCGCCTTCTTCGCCATCCTCGCCTGGGCGCTCTGGCCCCGGCTGCTGCGGGCGATCGAAGCCGGCGACTATGTCGGCGCTGCGGGAGACTTCACCCTGCCGGTCTGGCCGATCCGGGCGCTGATGATCGCGGGCTCCGTGCTGGTCATCGGCCTTTATCTGATCCTCGCGGCCGCGGCCGCACGCCGTGTCGCAGGGGGGCGGTCATGACCGGTCTCGAAATCGGCCTGCTGTCGATCCTGGCGCTGCTGCTGTTGATCTGGGCGGGCATGCATGTCTCGGTCGCCCTCGGTCTGGTGTCGCTGCTGGCGATCTGGGAAGTCCGCGGCCGCTGGTCGGTCGCCGCCGCCGCCATCGCCCAGGCGGCGCTGGATTCGATCGACAGCTATGTCTTCGGCGTGGTGCCGCTTTTCGTGCTGATGGGCTATCTGGTCGGCGTCTCGGATCTGGGGCGCGATGCCTTCCGTCTGGCCGATCGGGTGGTCGGCCGGCTGCGCGGTGGCATGGGGGTGGCGACCGTCGGCGCCAATGCCGCCTTCGCCGCGGTCACCGGCATCTCGATCGCCTCGGCCGCGGTCTTCACCAAGGTGGCGGTGCCCGAGATGATGCGCCTCGGCTATCTGCCGCGCTTTGCGGTGGGCGTCGTGGCGGGCTCGTCGGTGCTCGGCATGCTTATCCCGCCCAGCCTGCTGCTGATCCTCTATGCCGTCGTCGCCGAACAGTCGGTGGGCGACATGTTCCTGGCCGGCATCGGCCCGGGGCTGCTGATGGCGCTGGTCTTCGGTATCTATATCGTGCTGCTCGCCCGCTTCCGCCCCGACCGGGTGCAGCCGCTGGCGGCGGCCCAGGCCGCAGCCGCCGCCCGCCGCGACCGTCCCGGCAATGTCTTCGCCGAAGGCGCGCCCCTGGTCGGGTTGATCGCCCTGGTGCTGGGCGGCATCTATGGCGGGCTCTTCACTCCCACCGAGGCCGGTGCGGTGGGCGCTGCCGGCGCGTTGCTGGTCGCGGTCGCCCGCAAGCGGCTGGATGCCCGGGGGTTCTGGAAGGTGCTGGTGGAGACCGGCCATGTCACGGCCTCGATCTCGCTGCTGATCATCGCGGCCTCGCTCTACAGCCGCATGCTGGCGCTGACCGGCGTGCCCGAGGCGATGGGCGCGCTCTTCGCCGATGCCGGGCTCGGCCCGGTGGGCTTCCTGGTGGTCTATGTCGCCATCGCGGTTCTGCTCGGCACCATCCTCGATTCCAGTTCCATCCTGCTGATCCTGGTGCCGCTGGCCCTGCCGGTGGTCGACGGCTTCGGCATGAACCTGGTCTGGTTCGGCGTGGTGACGGTGATCGCCGTCGAGGTGGGGCTGCTGACCCCGCCTCTCGGCCTCTCGGTCTTCGTCATCCGCTCCACGCTCGATGACCCGCGCATCACGCTGGGCGACGTCTTCGCCGGCGCCTTGCCCTTCGCCATGCTGATGCTGCTGGTAATCCTGCTGATCAGCCTGATGCCGGCAATCGCGATCGCGCCGGTCGGGTGGTGATGCCACCCGCGCGGCAGTGCGGACCTCACCCCTCTGGGGTGAGGTCCAGCCGCCGCGGGAAGCGTTCGGCCACGGCGGGCGGGGTGAGCGGCAGTTTCAGATAGTCGCCCCCGCGCCAGAGCGGCACCTGATCGGCGAAGGTGCTGGAGCCGAGCCAGCCGTCCTGGCCGCCCAGCAGCACGAACCAGTTGGCGTCCGGATCGCCCATGTCCGAGACATGGCGGGACTGGGCGCCATAGCGGGCGGCGTGCAGCTCTTCCACCAGATCATGGGCGGTCTTCATCGGCGTCTCACGCGATCCGCCGACCGGCCAGTCGCCATAGGTGAAGAAGCTGCCGATCACCGGTGCCTGGCCCAGCAGATGCGACAGGCGTAGCCGGTGCATGTCGCCCCAGGCGGGATAGTCGTCCAGCGCCGCATCTGCGGCGGCGAGGCCGTCCTCCAGAATCCGGCGGCGTTCGGCTTCGGGCAGGGCCGCCAGATCGGCCGCCAGATAGCGGTTGAGCTGGGTCCAGCTGGAGGCGAAGGCAAAGCGGCCGTCGCTCGCCTCGGCCCCGCCATAGACCCCCGCCGCCACGCGTGAGAGCAGCACTTCGAAGGCGACCGGTGCCGCGGCATCGGCGGCATAGGCGCCGTCCCAGCCGGTGATCAGCTCCAGGCTGCGGTGATTTCCGGCGACGCCGGCATCCCGCGCGGCTGCGGCCAGCATCGCCGCCAGCGCCTCGGCGAAATCCGAGGTCACGTCCTGCTGCAGCCGCTTCAGATCGTCGACCGACACCGGCGCGGTGTCGCGCACCACGCTCTGCAGGCGCCGCACCCGTTCATCGGCCGAGAAGAACAGCCCGATCGGCACCAGCCGGTCGCTATCGGTCGGCCGGTTGTTGGCGCTGGCCAGGAACCCTGCCGCGGGGTCGCGGGCCGCCGGCAGTTCGCCGGCATCGACGAAGCGCGCCCAGTCGCGATCCGGGTCGCCGGCGCGCGCCACCAGATCCTGGGGGATGCCGTCGGGCCGGACCGGCAGCCGGGCCGCCAGCACCTGGCCGACATGGCCGTCGGTGTCCACCCACAGCATGTTCTGCGCCGAAACCGCATAGCGGCCGGCAAAGGCCGCCCGGAATTCCTCGCCGGTGCGGGCGCGCATGGCGCCGAGCAGGGCGCCGATCTCGTCGGAGACGTCATGGCCCAGCCAGCGCAGCGCGATCGCCTCGCCCGGGCGCGACGGGATCATCTCGCTGTCTGACACGACCGGGCCATAGGGCGAGACGCGGACGGTCACGGTCTTATCGAACCAGAAGCGGGTGCGGATGGTGTGGGTCTCGGTCCGGAAGGCATCGGCGGGCAGGGCCGACACATCGTACAGCTCGCTCGACAGCGCCCGCATATTGGTGCCGCCCCAGGCGAGCCAGGGGCTGCGGCCGACGGCGACGAAGGGCAGCCCCGGCGGCATCATGCCCACCGCCTGATAGGAGGGGGAGCGCATGCCCGCCAGCAGCCAGAAATTCGGCAGGCTCATGCCCAGATGCGGGTCGTTGGCGATGATCGCCGATCCGCTTTCGGTCATCTGCCCCGAGACCGCCACCGAATTCGATCCGGTGCGCGACAGCCCGGCGAGTTCGGTCAGCAGCCGTTCCAGCCGCGCATGGGTCTCGTTGGCGGGAAAGCTGACCACGCTGCCATGGCCGGCATCTGTGGCGCGGGCCCAGGTTTCGCGCCAGCGCGGATCCTGCGGGCCGTTGCGGGCGCGCTCGCGCAGCAGCCCGGCCCAGGCCAGCCAGTTGATGTCGGTGCCGGCCAGCCGGCCGATGGTCAGGACGTCTTCCACCGTCCAGGGTTCGGCCCGGATGCCCAGCAGGCCGAATTCCGGCGGCCAGGGGCCACCGGCCCGGGCCAGGCGGTCCTGATAGTCGTTCAGCCCCTTCACGAAGGCCTCGACCCAGATGCGGGTCTCGGGCGAAAGCGCGCGGGCGGTCGCGGCCGAGCCGCGGCCGAAGCCCAGGATGCGCAGGGCATGGTCGATGTCGTTGGCGACCGGCCCGCCCATTTCCGACAGCCGGCCCTGCGATACCCGCTTCATCAGGCTGATCTGCGCCAGGCGCAGATGGGCATGGACCAGACCCAGCGTGTAGGCGAGGTCACGATCGGTTTCCGCCTCGATGAACGGCACCTGTTCGTCCGACCAGCGCAGCGTGACCGGCCGTTCCAGGTCGAGCCCGGTGGTCGGGAAGGCGGCGATGCGCTGATCGACCGTGACCGGCTTGGGGTCGAGCGCCGCGCAGCCCGGCAGGATCAGGGCCGCCAGGGCCGCAAAAGTGCGGGCGCGCCTGCCGGCGGGCCGGCGGAACGGCCGGCGGCGGCGGGCAGGGGCGGTCGATCGATCGGTCATGCGCGGGCTCCGGCCTGGTCGGACAGCGACGGGATGATGGACGAGAGAGGTGGGGTGGGGCGGTCCATCCTGCACCAGGAGATGAGGCAGGATGGTGACGATCGGCACACCCCGAACCGTCTCACTCAACTTACGCCGTCATCGGGGGCCCGGATCAGCGCGCCGGCCATATATCAACGCTTCTGATACTGGGCGGCACCGAACAGGGTCTGGAAGGCCTTGGGGTCGGTGGCGCTGCCGCTGCGCAGCTCCTTGCCGACGTCCAGCCCTTTGGAGACCGCGGGCCGTGCCTTCATGGTCTCGTACCAGCGTTTCAGATGCGGGCGCTCGTCGAAAGACTGGCCCTGGCGCTCATGCGGCACGATCCAGGGGAAGATCGCGATGTCGGCGATGGAATACTCGTCGCCCGCTACCCATTCGGTTTCCGAGAGCCGCTTGTCCAGCACGTTGTAAAGCCGGCCTGCCTCGTTGGTGTAGCGGTCGATGGCGTACTGGATCTTCTCGGGCGCGTACTGGCGGAAATGATGCGCCTGGCCCAGCATTGGCCCGACGCCGCCCATCTGGAACATCAGCCACTCCAGCACGGCATAGCGGCCGCGGGGGTCGGCCGGCATCAACCGGCCGGTCTTCTCGGCCAGATAGATCAGGATCGCCCCGGATTCGAAGATGGAGATCGGCCGGCCTTCCGGACCCTCGGGATCGATGATCGCCGGCATCTTGTTGTTCGGGCTGAATTTCAGGAAGTCGGGCTGGAACTGGTCGCCGACACCGATGTTGACCGGCCTGACCGTATAGGGCAGGCCCAGTTCCTCAAGCGCGATGGAGATCTTCCATCCATTGGGGGTCGGCCAGTAGAACAGGTCGATCGGGCTGGTCATGCGATCCTCGCGAGAATTCGATGGAACTGCAGGGGGAGATGAGGTGCGCCAAGCCTGCGACAAGCAGCCGTCCGGCACAACAGCGTTGACCGAAGACGGCGCATCGGCAACCCTCGAACCCAAGCATGGCCGCCCGGAAAGACACCTGAATGACCCTGGACCAGATCCTGATCAGTGCGCTGCTCGTCATCGCGCTGGTCCTGTTCGTGCTCGGGCGGCCGCGCTACGACCTCGTAGCCCTGGGCACGCTGCTGACAGGCGTGGTGCTGGGGCTGGTCCCGGCCAAAGAGGCCTTCTCGGGCTTCGGCCATGACGCGGTGATCACCGTCGCCGCCGTGCTGGCGATCAGCAGGGCGCTGGCCCTGACCGGGGCGCTGGAACCGCTCACCGGGCTGGTGCGCAAGGCCTCGGCCAACACGGTCACCCATATCCTGGTTCTCTGCGGCATCGGCGCGGTGATCTCGGCCTTCATGAACAATGTGGGCGCGCTTGCCCTGCTGATGCCGATCGCCATCCAGAGCACCACCAAGGCCGGGCGGTCGCCGGCCGGCGTGCTGATGCCGCTCGCCTTCTCCACGGTGCTGGGCGGCATGGTCACGCTGATCGGCACGCCCCCCAACGTCATCGTCTCGGGCTTTCGCGCCCAGGCGATGGGGGAACCCTATCATCTGCTCGATTTCGCCTGGGTCGGTCTGCCGGCGGCGCTGGCGGGGCTGGTCTATATGGCGGTGCTCGGCTGGCGGCTGATCCCGGGCGACCGGCTGGGCAAGGGGGCGGTCGCCGATCTGATGGATGTCGGTGCCTATATGACCGAACTGACGGTCAAGCCCGGCTCCAGCCTGATCGACCGGACGGTGGGCGAGGCCGAGGCATCCTGGACGGACAGCGATCTGACGGTGGTGGGGCTGATCCGCGACGACCGGCGGATTTTCGGCGCCATGGCCCGGCAGAAGATTTCAACCGGCGATGTGCTGCTGGTCCGCGGCGAAAGCGAGGCGATCACCCGTCGCGCCCGGGCGGCGGGGCTGGATTTCGCCGCCTCGGAACGCCCCTCGGCCGAACATCTTCAGTCCCAGGATGTCGTGATGGCCGAAGTGGTGGTGGGTGTCGGCTCGCCGCTGATCGGCCGCCATGCGGGCGAGCTGGGCCTGCGCGAGACCTATGGCATCAACCTGCTGGCGCTGTCGCGTGAAGGCGCCGCCATCCGCTCCCGTCTCGGACGGGTGCGGATGCAGATCGGCGACGTGCTGCTGCTGCAGGGCGATTCCCGCCGGCTTCAGGCGGTGATGGCCGATCTGCGCTGCCTGCCGCTGGTGGAACGCGACATCATCAAGCACGACCAGCGCCGGGGCCGGATCGCGCTCGGCCTGTTCGGCGCCGGCATTGCGCTCGCCGCCTCGGGCCTGCTGCCCGCGGCGGTCGCCTTCGCCATGGTCGTGCTGGGGCTGGTGGTGACCAATGCCCTGCCGGTGCGCGAACTCTATACCGGTATCGAATGGCCGGTGATCGTGCTGCTGGGCGCGATGATCCCACTGGGGGCGGCGCTGGAAAGCACGGGCGTGACCGGGCTGATCGCCGACGGCATCGTCGGTCTCGGCGGCGACGTGCCGGTCTGGGTTCTGCTCGCCGCCCTGCTGGTCGTGACCATGACGCTGTCCGACATTCTGAACAATGCCGCGACCGCGGTGATCATGGCGCCGATTTCGATCGCGGTCGCCCAGGGCATCGACGTCTCGCCCGATCCCTTCCTGATGGCGGTGGCGATCGGCGCGTCTTCGTCTTTCCTCACCCCCATCGGGCACCAGAACAACGCCCTGGTCATGGGCCCGGGCGGTTATCATTTCGGCGATTACTGGCGGGTCGGCCTGCCGCTGGAGATCGTTGTCGCGGCGGTCTCGGTGCCGCTGCTGCTTCTGTTCTGGCCGCTCTGAGGACCGCTTTCCCGTCATGACCCGCAAGCCTGCCGACGCCGCCCGTGCCAATCCTGCACGCGCGATCGCCTTTCATCCGGGCGACACGCCCGATGGCGGGGCGGTCTCGCTCGCGCTTGCCGAACTGCGCCGGCCGGTGGTCGATCTGGCGCCGGCCGATCCGGTGATCGACCCGGCGGTCGCGGCCTTCATGGGCGACTGCCCCATGGCCTTCCGGCCGCCGGTGGTGGCGATCGCAGGCGGCGCGCCGATCGTCGGTGCGGCGGCGATCCTGGCGGCCCTGGCCGCGGCGGAGCCGTCGAAGCTGCTGCCGCGGCGCCCGGCCGAGCGGGCGGTGGCCGAACACTGGTCGGCCTGGATCGAGACCGATCTGGTGCCGCCGATGATGGCGTCGATCGCACTCCGCCGCCTGGCGCCCCGCCATCTGCCCGAGGCGATCGAGCAGGCCCGCCAGGTGCTGAAGGACCGGGTGGCCCGGGTCGAGGCGGCGCTCGAAGACGGGCCGACCCTGGCAGGGCGCTGGTCGGTCGCCGACATGCGGCTGATGGCCTGGCTGCACCGTGCCGACTGGGTTGGGCTGGGCCTGGGCTCGCGCCCGGCGCTCGGCGCCTTTGCCGACCGTGCCTATGCAAAGCCGCGGATCGTTCTGGCGCTGGCTGCAACGAAACGGCCCCCCGTGATCGTGGATCACGAGGGGCGCGAGGGGCGGGGGGCGTGACCGTCGGCGGTCAGCCCTTAAGGTTGCGCCGCGGGTCGGGCTGGGGATGGGCCTCGGCCCAGTCCTTGACTGCGGCCTGAAGCGCCGGGTCGGGCTGGTCGGGCAGCACGATCTTCAGATGCACGTACAGATCGCCCGCGCCGCTGCGTGCCGGCACGCCCTTGCTCTTCAGCCGTAGCTTGCGGCCGCTGCTGCTGCCGGCCGGCACGGTGATCCGGGCCTGGCCGTCCAGGGTCGGCACGTCGACCTTGGCCCCCAGCACCGCTTCGGCGAGCGTGACCGGCAGGTCCAGATGGATGTCGTTGCCCTCGCGCCGGAAGGTCGGATGGGGGGCCACCTCCAGACGCACGATCAGGTCGCCGCCGCCCTGGCCCTTGCCGCGCAGGCGCAGCTTCGTGCCGTCGGTGGCGCCGGCGGGGATCTTCAGATCCAGCTCACCGGCCCCGCTCAGCGAAATCCGCCGGGTGGCGCCCAGCGCCGCCTCGGTGAAGCTGACCGTGATCCGCGCTTCCGTGTCGGGCACGCTGCCGCCCATACCGGGACCACCCCTTCCGGTGCCACCCATGCCGGCACCTCCCATGTCCGAAAAACCACCGGCGCGCGGCCCGCGCCCGCCCAGGATTTCCTCGAACAGGTCGGCGAAGCCGCCGCCGAAGCCGCCATTGCGGCCGTCGAAATGGGTCTCGAAGCCGCTGAACCCGGCATTACGCCCACCGCCGAAGCCGCCGGCTCCGAACCCGCCGCCACCGAAACCGGCGGCAACGCGCTCGCGGCCTTCCTCGTCGATCTCGCCCGCGTCATAGCGCTTGCGCTGCGCCGGGTCGCCCAGGATGTGCCAGGCGGCGCTGATCTGTTTGAATTTCTCTTCGGCCGCCTTGTCACCCGGGCGGCTGTCCGGGTGATATTTCTTGGCCAGTTTGCGATAGGCGGATTTGATCTCGGCATCACTCGCGGTCGACGCGACGCCCAGACGGTCGTACAGGATCCGGCTCACCGCTCGATGCTCCTCATGCTCTCTCGTGTCAAAGCCATGCGTGCGTGCCGGCGGGCTGCATCCCCTGCCGGGTGCCCCTGGCGGGGCCTCCCGGTGAACGGGCGGTGCCGCGCGGCCAGCCGCCGGACGGATCTGTCCGCACGGTATGGCGCGCGTCGCCTGCCGGCGCGAGCTGTCGCCTGATATTTAGGCATTCGGGGCCGGCTGCGCAATCTGGTGCCGCGGGAATGTTTGCGACCTCGTCAGGCCACGGGGGCGGGCAGCACCCGCCAGACCGTGGTCCGGCGCTGGGGTTTGTCCTCGATCTCGATCACCGTCGGCACGTCGATCACCGCCAGCGCCTCCACCCCGTCGCGCGGGGCGTAGGCACGGGCGGGGTCGCCCAGCAGCACCAGAACGCCATCACCGGCCAGCGCCCGCAGCCAGGCGAAAACCCGTTCCGCCATCGGCTTTTCGTAGCAGACATCGCCCGCCATCACGACCTCGGGCCTGCCCGGCGGCGGCAGCTGCCCGACCAGATCTTCGGTCAGCGTGGCGATCTCGGCGCCGTTGATGCGGGCATTCAGCCGCGCCGCCGCCGTGGCGAAGGGGTCGATGTCGACCGCATCGACCCGTGCCGCGCCGGCAAGGGCGGCCGCGATCGCAGCAACCCCGCCGCCGGTCGCGAAATCCATCACCCGCCGGCCGCGCACCAGCTCGGGCCGGTCCAGCACCAGCCGGGCCACGGCCTGGCCGCCGGCCCAGGCGAAGGCCCAGAAGGGCGGCGGCAGGCCGGCCTCGGCCAGCCGGGTCTCGGTCGCCTCCCAAAGCGGCGTCACCTCGCTTGCCAGATGCAGGCGGATTTCGGGCAGCAGCGGCGGTGCTGCGGCAAGCGTGGCACCGGCCACGAAGGCTTCGGCATCGGCGGCAGAGAGGCTCGATCGGTGGCGGTCGTCGGTCATGCGCGGCTGTCCTCTATCTGATCGATGCGGATACGCAGGTCGCGGATCAGATCGACCGCCTGCGGCAGATGGGGGGCTTCCATCTCCAGGATTGCACGAAACAGTCGGCATTTCGCCTGCACCGGATCGGGGGGCGTTGCGACACCGGCCCTGGTCGCGGCATCGACCAGCAGGTCGACCATGCGCTCCGCCCCATGCAGCCGGCCCCACAGATAGTCGTTCTCGCGCCAGGCCCGGCTGAAAAAGGCGCCGAAATGCTGCATGCCGATACCTTTGAGGGTGGCGGCGGCTCCGCCCGGCTCCAGCAGCCGGGCGTCATCGGGGCTGATGCGTATCACGCCCACGGTCTGCGACGGGTCCTGCTCGGCGCCGTCCAGAAGTGGCAGTAGCAGCACGTCCAGCCAGGCGAAGCCGACATGGGCGGCGATCAGACGGCGGCGGTGGATGAGGCCGAACCCCTTGCCGGCATCCAGCGCCGCCAGCCGCGCGTCCAGCGCCCGGGTCGCGTCGATCAGCGCCAGCGTCTCCGCCACCTCGCCCGCCGCCTCTTCCGGCGTCAGGCCCGCAACCCCGGCCGCCGCCTCGCCGCCGCCGCCGGCGCTACGCTCGATCCGGGCGAGCAGGGCATAAAGATCGGCTTTCAGGCTGGCGAGGGCGTCGGGCGGCGGCGGGTTGTCGCCATCGGCGATCATGTTCACCACCCGCAGCAGGAAGCGCAGCCGCCGCCCCGCAAAGGCCGCGTCGAAGCGGCGAAGGAAGGCGACCGGCCCGTCGCGCTCGGCCAGGGCGCGCACGGCGGGGACCAGCTCGGCCCGTGCCGTGCCGGCAAGCGGTGCGGCATCATCGCCCGCCAGCCCCGAAATGCGGGCGATCAGCAGGGCCAGCGCCTCGATCTCGCGGCCGGTCTTGAGCCGCAGATAGGCGTCATAGGTGAAACCGGCATCGGCACGCGCGGCCTCGTGGCCGGCCTCGCGGGCGATCGCCACCGCCTCGGCGTCCGATCCGGCGTCCAGCGCCGGCCCTGCGACGTCATGGACCCGGGCCTCGATCCGCCGCCAGGTCCGGCTCAGCGCATCCTGAATCTCGATGGCGCGGCGGTTGCCTTCGGCGATGTGCTCCAGCTCGTCGCGGATCGGCTCGTGGCGGGGGATGTCGGTCATCGCCGCCTTCATCGCCCCCAGGAAGCCCGGTGCCCGCAGATGGCCGTTCTCCAGCGCCAGATGGTCGCGGGGATGCGGGTCGACATAGACCAGCCGCCGATCCACCGGCCGGGTTGCGGGATGGATCGGGATCCGCTCGATCGCCGCACCGAAGGGCTTGTTGTCGAGCACGGCCCCGTCGATCAGCCAGATCTTTTCAGGGTCCACCCCGCCGCGCGCCTGGGCCGCGAAGCAGCCGGCGACGAAGCGCTGCCGGTCGGGCCAGCCGAGGCCGCGGGCGGCGAGCGCCTCGTCGATTTCGGCCAGATGGGCGGGCGGAAAGGCGCCGGGGAAGGACGATGTCGCGCGCATGGCGAAGGCGAGCGCCGGCAGGCTGCCCGGGCCGAAATCATCGCGCCGCACGCCGCTGCCGTCCTGCAGATAGGCGAAACCCAGCCGGTGGCGGTGGTCGCGCTCGGTCACCCAGGGCGGGTCGCCCACCGCCACCCGGCGGGGATGGCCGTGGAAATCGGTGGCGGTGACGACCAGATCGAGCGGCACGCCCCGCGGCATCAGCGATGGCGCCGCACCGGCGGCGACCAGATGCGAATCGGCCGGGGTCTGGGCGGTCAGGGCATCGAAGAACCGGCCGGCGAGGCCCGGTCCGTCGAAAGGCGGTTCGAACCAGCGGGCCCGCAGGAAGCGCGAGAGCTTTTCGGCGAAATCGGCTTCCGCCGCGGCCGAGGGGCCGAGCGCCAGCCGGCGGGCGATCGGCAGCAGTGGTCGCAGCACCAGCTTGGAAAACGGGCCGGCGCGGTTGCGCTCGGCCGTCAGCGCATCGACATCGGCCCCGTCCAGCCAGAGCGCGCGCAGGGGCTCCAGCGTCAGGTCATGGGCAAGCGCGCGGGCGAGGGTGACGGCATTGACGCCGCCGGCGGAGGCGCCGGACAGGATGTCGATCACCACCCGGATCGGCCGGTCGCGGCCGATATCCGCCAGCAGCCCGGCATAGACCTGTTCGACCGGGTCGAGACGCCCCTCAGGCCGGCCGTGGCGGGCGGCGCCGACACGTTCCGACGCCCTGACCAGCCCGGCCAGTTCGCGGGTGACGCCATGAATATAGACGGCGAGCGAGATGCCGCCGAAGCAGACGACCGCCAGCCTGAGTTCGATCTCGCGCATTTCCCCCGGGTCCTTCCGGCGCCGTTCTGCCGCGGCGCTTGGCTCTGGCCTGCATCGTCGCGCAGTGCGAAAGGGGCGGCAAGCCCGGCGGTGACCGGCCCGGGACGGGATCGCCGGAATTTTTCAGGAATGTCCCGGGTTCTTGATACAGGTCAAAGCCGGCACCCACGCAAGGCGGCATCTTGTCTCTCGTGACCCACGTCTCCGGTCGCCGCCGGTCTACCGGACCACCGGCGCGGCCGACACTTCGGGGACCGCACCTTCTGGCTCGGTGCGGTCCCTTTTTTTATTTCACCATGACTCCAGCACCGAACTTCGCTGGACTACGCCACAGCCCGTTGTGGCAGGTTTATCAAGAACTTACGTGAGTTCATCCTATGCCGGTGCTTTCCGAAACTTGACCCGGCTTCCGTCCGCTTGGCTCCCAACAGGCTCCTGGAAACCGTGTCCTTCCGAGGAGTCATCATGGCCAAGATCAAACTCACCAAGTCCGCAGTCGATGCGGCACAACCCCAGGGGCAGCCCATCGAGCTGCGCGACACGCTTGTTCCCGGCTTCCTGTGCAAGATCACGCCGGCCGGTCGCAAGGTCTTCATGCTCCAGTACCGCACGAACGCCGGCGAGCGCCGCAAGCCCGCGCTGGGCCAGTACGGCGAACTGACCGTCGAACAGGCCCGCTCGCTGGCGCAAGAGTGGCTGGCCCAGGTGCGCCGGGGTGGCGATCCGGCAGCGGACAAGGCCGAGGCACGCACGGCGCCAACGGTCAAAGAGCTGTGCGCGAAGTTCATGGAGGACTACTCCAAGCAGCGCAACAAGCCCAGCACGCAGAAAGGCTACCAGAGCGTCATCGACCGCAACATCATCCCGATGATCGGCCGGCTGAAGGTTCGGGACGTGAAGCGCCCGGACATCGCCGGGATGATGAAGAAGATGGCCCACAAGCCCGCCGACGCGAACCGCACGTTCGGCGTCATGCGCCGGATGTTCAACCTGGCCGAAGTGTGGGGCTACCGTCCCGACGGCACGAACCCATGCCGCCATGTCCCGATGTACCCCAACGGCAAAGCCACTCACCTCATCAGCGACGAGGACATGGGGCGGATCTTCCGCCAGCTCGACAAGCTGGAGGCGGAGGGGCTGGAGAACTATGTCATTCCCCTGGCGATCCGCTTGCAGTTCGAGTTCGCCGGCCGCCGCTCCGAAATCGTCGGCCTGCAATGGGATTGGGTCGATCTGGAGAACCGGCGGGTGGTCTGGCCCGACAGCAAGACCGGCGGCATGTCGAAGCCCTTGAGCGAGGAAGCCCACCGGCTGCTCTCGACGGCACCACGGCGGGAAGACTGCCCCCACGTCCTGCCGTCGCCGAGCCATCCAGGGCAGCACCTGACCACGGGAGAGTATTACAACGGCTGGAGCCGCGTGCTCAAGGCGGCGGGTGCGACGCATGTGGGGACGCACGGCATCCGCCACCGCTCGGCCACCGACATTGCCAACTCCGGTATCCCGGTCAAGGTCGGCATGGCGCTGACCGCGCACAAGACCGTGGCGATGTTCATGCGTTACGTCCACACCGAGGATGACCCGGTGCGCCAGGCGGCGGAACTGGTGGCGAACCGGCGCAAGACGATTACGGGTGCGCGCCGCGCCGAGGAAGCGGTGGCATGAGCAAGAAGGTGCTTTCGGCGGCGGGGGTTCTCCCCGCCATGCCAATTCGCCAGACAGTGTCTGGCGAATCTTCCTCGGCACCGATGCCAAAGGGTGGCATCGGCGGTCATTCTGGTATAAAATTTTATACAGGCGGTGCATGATGGAGAAAGAGATTCGCTGGGTCGGGTCGGCCTACGACGACCTCTTGGCCTTTCCCGTCGAACCCCGCCGGCAGGCAGGGTTCCAGTTGGGCAAGGTCCAGGCAGGACTGGAGCCGGAGGACTGGAAGCCCTTCGATGAAGTGGGGGCCGGCACCCGTGAAATCCGCATCCGGGAAGCTAACGGTGCGTTCCGGGTGATGTATGTGGCCAAGTTCGAGGAAGCCGTGTACGTCCTGCACTGCTTCCAGAAGAAGACGCAGGCGACCAGCCAGCAGGACAAGCGCATCGCCGAGGCGCGCTATCGGGCCATCGTCAACGCGAGGAAAAGCAAGCCATGAAGATCGACACTGAAATCCGCCATGTGACCAAGCCGGGAGCGAATCTGTTCCTGGAACTAGGGTTCCCACCGGAGGAAGCCAAGCGGCTGCATCTGGCGTCGCAAAAGCAGATCAATGACACGAAGCAGCTCAAGGAACAGCTCATGGCCGAGTTGGCGGCGTGGATCGAGCAGCATCACTTGAAGCAGGCCGAAGCGGCGGAAATCCTGATGGTGTCTCGCCCGCGCGTGTCGGATGTGGTGAACAGGAAGACGACCAAGTTCACTATTGATACGCTGGTCGAGATGTTGAGCCGCATTGGCAAGCCCGTCCGGTTGGCTGTTGGCCAGTAGGTACATCGTCGCTACCCAGCAGAGGCTTTACGCATAGAAAAAACAATATTAGCGCCGCCTTGTCGTCGGTAGCGAAGGGATAAACAGAATGCATATTCAGCACGTCGAGATTGGTAACTTCCGAAAGCTCAAAGCAGTACGCATAGATTTCTCGGAACAGAAGACTGTCTTTGTGGGGGCGAACAACAGCGGTAAAACATCTGCGATGGTTGCGCTTCGGCGATTCTTGGTCGAGCCGTCTGAGTTCACTGTCAATGACCTGACTCTTTCTCATTGGACAAAGATCAATGCCTCCGCCGCGGCGTGGGAGGCGGCTGTCAATAACGGTGAAGCACTGCCCGAACTTGATTGGAGCGAGGTTCTCCCATTCTTGGACGTATGGCTCAATGTTCCCAACAACGAACTGCACTATGTCCAGAAATTGCTTCCTACTCTGGACTGGGCGGGAGGCCATCTCGGCGTTCGACTTCGCCTAGAACCTAAGGACAACGAAGGAATACAGCGAGAGTATTTGAAGGCAAGAACGGCAATCGCTGAGCTACTTGCGCAGCCGCTTGTCACGGCAGCCGCCTCCGCAGTTGTGGAGTCCGAAGGCGGTGCTGACGTAGTTGTGGAAACAGCATCGGCGTCGTCAGCCGCGCCTGCATTTACCTTCTCACTTTGGCCCCAGTCCATGATGGACTTCCTTGGTCGCCGCTTACGTAGCTTGTTCACGGTTCGTGCTTACCTTCTTGATCCGGCGGCACTCAAGAGCCCCCAAGGAGGCTTGGCAGTACCCCAGGTGTTGTCACCTGACAGTGATCCAGTCGATGGAGACCCATTCAAGGGCCTGATCTGTGTCGATGAGATAAGTGCGCAACGCGGCTTTGGGCATGCTGGTATCTCGCGTACATCCAGCGAGGACGGCCCCACCTACGATCCACAGGAAACACGCGGCGGGAAAAAGCTATCAGCGCAACTGCGCTCGTACTATCAACAGCATCTGGACCCGTATGACAAGCCGGAGCCTAGTGACTTGCAGGCATTGCAGGCGCTCCATGAGGCGGAAGCGGCTTTTGAAGCTCGGCTGACCGAGGGATTCGCCGCTGCACTGAAGGAGCTGGAGCATATCGGCTATCCGGGTGTCACAGATCCGAAGCTAACGATCACGACACGGATCAAGCCGACGGATGGCCTGAATCACGGATCAGCAGTCCAGTACGAAGTACCGACGCATCTGGCTGAACCGGCAAAGGGACACCGCTTGCCGGAAGACTCTAATGGCCTTGGATACCAGAATCTGGTTTCGATGGTGTTCGCGCTTATGAGCTTTCGCGACAGGTGGATGCGCGTCGGTAAGGCCGGCGGCACCACCACAGTGGAGGATGGTTTCGTTGCCCCCCTTCATCTCGTGCTTGTTGAAGAGCCTGAGGCACACCTGCACGCTCAGGTACAGCAGGTATTCATCAAGCAGGCTTATGCCGTACTTCGGAAGCATCCCCAATTGGGGGATGCTTCCGCCTTGAGAACCCAATTGGTTGTCAGCACACATTCCAGCCATCTCGCGCACGAGTGTGAGTTTGCATCCCTTCGGTATTTTCGCAGGCTACCGGCTCCTGCCGAAGCTGGTGCCGTGCCGGTAGCCTCCGTAGTTAACCTTTCAGAGGTTTTCGGTGGCCTCGACCCAACCGAGAAGTTCGTTACGCGCTATCTCAAAGCCACGCACTGCGACTTGTTCTTCGCAGATGGCGCTGTGCTTGTCGAAGGCCCCGCAGAACGAATCCTCGTACCGCATCTTGTTCGTGAGCGTTCAGATTACGAGTATCTGCGACGATGCTACATAACTTGGCTGGAGATCGGTGGAAGCCATGCGCACCGCCTTAAGCCGTTGTTGGAGCATCTCGGGCTTACCACCTTGATCGTGACTGACATTGATGCCAAGGACGGCACGTCGAGCGCAGCTTTACCCCCGAAGCGCAATAGCGGCCAGAAGGCGCGGAACGAAACATTGAAGTCGTGGATTCCTGCCGAAGACTCTCTGGACACATTGTTGGACAAGACTGCCGCCGACCTTACCAAGGCGGACCCCAGCGGATACGCGATACGGGTGGCTTATCAGCAACCTATCGCCCTGGGGTTCAAGTCGAATGATCCAGCCGAGGCATTGGCAAACACATTCGAGGACGCACTTCTCTATGAAAATACGGCACTGTTTGCCGATCTTGAGGGCCATGGACTCATTGCGAAATTTCGGGATGCTCTAGCGGACAGTGCAGATTTGGATGCTCTTGCCGCAGCAGTGCATAAAGCACTGAAGGCAGGGAACAAAGCAGAGTTTGCACTCGATCTTCTGTATAGCGAGAAGATAGAAGCGTTGAAGGTGCCTGCATACATCCATGATGGCCTTATCTGGCTTGCGGTGCAGTTGAAGCGTAAAGAACAGGATGTTATTGGCAAGACAAAGGTGGTCGCATGACTGCCGCCAGTATGATTAACAATGATATGGATAGCTCGGCTGATGAAGAGATCGCGGGCTGTCTTGACCTTAGTTCCCCTAAGAGCTTCTTCTTGTTCGCCGGCGCGGGTTCTGGCAAGACGCGCTCACTGGTCAAAGCGCTTGACCATGTCCGGCGGACGTTCGGCGAAACGCTTCGGTTTCGTGGTCAACGGGTTGGTGTCATCACATACACCAATGCCGCATGCGACGAGATCAACCGCCGTTTGGAGTTCGATAGCACAGTTGAAGTCTCGACGATTCACAGTTTTGCTTGGTCTCTCATCAGCGGACTGAACCATGACATTCGCGAGTGGCTGCGAACTAATCTTGCAGCAGAAATTGAGGAACTCAAAGCGCTTGAGGCCAAAGGTCGGAGCGGAACTAAGGCATCAGCAGAGCGAATCAGCAAGATCGCGTCAAAGGGAAAGCGGCTGGCTGAGAACGGCGGTGAGAAAGTCGACCACGGTAGCGGCGGGATAGTCCCGCTGCGGGCGGCGTAAAAGTCGTCCACTTTTCCCTTTTCTGCGTGGCGCAG
>MDTG01321740.1_pt1 | contig 72227 bp, 49 predicted proteins | sample 811421 | NCBI WGS metagenome assembly MDTG01 (sample SAMN05326645, study PRJNA326480) | marine metagenome | isolation source: seawater | place: Pacific Ocean: South East | collected 2011
ACACATAAAGTAATCTCTTGTTTTTAAAGGGTGGTCCGCTACAATGCGGGCTGCCCTTTTTTTATATATAAAGGAAACTAATGAAAATAATTTCGAAAGAATATCTCGGAGAACAAGAGGTATACGATATAGGTGTGGCTTCTTTAGAAGGTAACCATAACTTTGTTCTAGAAAATGGCGCAATCGCTTCTAACTGTTTTAATAAAGCACATAGTGTTAGTTACTCTATACTCACTTATGTAAGTGCATATATGAAAACACACTACCCTGTAGAATTCTTTACAGCTCTCATGTCTACTAGAAGTAAAACTTTGCAACCTAAAAGCTGGGCATTTAAAGCTCCAGAATACATTGCAGAAGCAAAAAAGTTTAGTGTAATTGTGAACCCGCCTTATGTTAATCAATCAAGTTTTGAATTTACAATTGCTAATGGCGAGATTTTTTTTGGACTAAATGCAATTCGAGATGTTGGTAGAACTGCAGCTCGTATGATAATTAAAGCTCGTCAAAAAACTCCTTTCCAATCTGTCAAAGACTTTGTTTCTAGAGTGAACTTGCAGAAAGTAAACACAAAAACCTTTGAAGCCTTAGTTAAAGCTGGTGCTTTTGATAAATTAGGTTATGATAGAGCCGATTTACTTGAAAAGTGCCCACTTATATATGCTTATATAAGAGACGTCGAAGCATACAAGCAGAGACAATTAGACGTTATTGAACGAAATGCGTATAACGGAAGAGTGATTCCGCTAATTGAGCGTCGTAATTTTCTTAGAAAAGAAATCAAAAAGATCCAAAATAGAATTGATAAAGATAAAATAAAAGAGAACGATATGGATAACTTTCACCTTATGTCTGAAGAACTTCAACCAATTGAAGATCAAGAGCTAAAGAAAAAAGTATCCTTAAAGGAAAAAGAAAAACCTGAATTTCCTGAACTACTTAAAAATTCATTTGTAGAACTAGGTATGAAAGAAATTCTAGATCAAGCCAATTACATTGGATGTTATATTGGCGGCCACCCTTTAGATTTAATTGATATACGTAGGGATAAATTATCTTCCCTAACTGAATCTGAATATGCTAATGTCGCAGGTGTTATCCTGTCTATAAAGACTATTGTAACTCGCAAAGGCAAACAAATGGCTTTCATTGAAATCAATGATAAGACCAGTAGTGCGGAGATTGTTGTTTTCCCACAGTTGTGGCCAAAAGTTTCCAAGCTTGAGCTTAAAGAGACCGATATTGTTTGTTGCAAAGTTAAAGTAGAAAGAATAGAACCTGATATAAAATTAATTTTAAATTCCATACATTTATATGAGGACGATTATGAGATGGACTCCTGAAGAAGAATACCTACTCCAACTTTTTACTGGCGAAAAAACTTTTAAAGAAATTGCTGAATTAATTTGTTTGAAACATGACAATGGAACTCCGGGTTTTCCAGTTAAAAGAACTTTTCATGCTGTAAGAACTAAAGTTGCTCGTGAAAATATTACTGAAGCCGCAGTACCTGAATATGATCACGCTTGGGCAACAATCATTGATGCTGCAAAGGAATTTAGATCTGAAAGTGAACATCTAGACTTAGGCCTTACGACCAGTAAAGAAAGGAAAATTGTTTCTTTTAGTGATCTTCACATACCATTTTTTCTTTGGGAAGATATGAAAATAGCTCTTGCTCAACACCACGATGCAGATGTTATTGTTTTGAATGGTGATATACTTGACGCCTATATGTTTAGTACTTTTAGTAAAAGCAAAAACGTTGCTGCAATAAAAGAATATCGAGCTGCTTTTGATTTAGTCAAATACCTTTCAGATAACTTCCCTATGGTCGTTCTTGTTTCAGGAAATCATGATTACAGAACTACTCGAGCTCTTAAAATGAGTGGCATATCTTCAGATATAGAGAAAGTTTATCGCCCAGATCTTCTTTCAAGAATTGCTAATGGTGAAAGACTTAATGCGTTTGGAGATTTAGAAAAAGTACATGAATTTGAAAACGTTCATTATCAAAAAGCCGACTCTTGGTACGTTAGGATAGGTCAAACAATCTTTACACACCCAAGTGGTTTTGCCAGCCGTTACCCTGGAGCAACTGTAGTTAAGTTACTTGACCATTTTGCACACAGAATGGATCAAACTGATTTTGATTCTATAGTTGTCGGCCACACCCACAAGGTTTATAAGGGAGTAGTTTCAGGAAAACTGCTCATCGAACAAGGCGCTATGGCGCATAAACTCCCCTACCAGTTCAGAGCAGATTTAAGATTTAAAAATGCTATGAATGGTTATGCTGTTATCTACCAAGATGCTAACGGCAATACTAATTTTAACGATTCCCATCCTATTTATTTAGGTTCTCATTTACCCACCAAAAAAGGTGTAATTTAATATGTCAGAAGAACAACTTAACCCAGAAGTGCAAGAACAACCAGTTCCCTTTGGCTTTCTCATCCCTTTAACCCAAGCTTTAGAAGCAAGAATAGATTATAATTTTAATTCTATGATTCAACTTTCCCTATTAGTTGAATATCTTTATTCAGAACTAGAAGATAAAGAAATTGGAATTGAAATGGGAGAAAAATTTCAAGCTTTCCAAGATGAAAGAATAGTCGAAATAAAGAAACAATTTGAAATGCAAAAAGCCGAAACCGAATCTCAGGTTGAAGTCGAAGATTCTCAAATCAACTTAAAGGATGATTAATGACTTGGTCTTTCATAAAGCACATTTCTAAGCATCTTGAAAGGCCAAAATTAGGAGAGCAAAAAGCACCTACCTTGTGGCCTTCATCTGCTACTGCAATCATAAACGAAGAGGTCATTGGTAAGTGTAGGCGTCAGTCTTATTTTAGATTCGCTAAAGACAGTTATCATTTTGATCCAAAATACGATCATTTAAAACCTTTAGTTAATATTATTAATGAACATAAAGCCCCACCTAGCAAATACCTTCAGTGGATTTGGATTCAAGGCTCTCTCTATGAGGATTATTGCATCAATCTAGCAAAAGAATCTGGAGTTTACATTGGGGATCAAATAAGTGTTTATGTACCTGGATATAATATATCAGGAAAATTAGACTTGATTGTTATTAATCCTGAAACAACAAAATTTCACATTGTAGAAGTTAAATCTGTTTATGGTTTCAATGCCAACAGTGTTCTTGGAACAGAAGCTCAACATAAAAAGAATCTTCTAGGTACTCCTAGAGATTCAAACCTTATGCAAATAGGATTTTATCAGTGGTGGTATGGTAACAGTAATAGTGATTTTGGTCCTGCTCTACTTACTTATGGCGCTAGGGATACTGGCCGTTACGCTGAGTATATGGTCACCGTAGAAAAAGGTGACGATGATCTTGATTATATTTTTTATCAAGGCCACACTCCTATAACAACTTCTAAAGTAAATTCTAATATAACTATTCAAAGCATACTTGAAAACTACAAGCAAATATCTGATTCAGTTAATGCTGAAAAAATAACTATCCCTCCTCCTGATTACGAACTTAGTTATTCACAAGCAAAAATCCAATCACTTTATGACCAGGGTTTATTGAGTAAAACAGACAAGACACAATTTGAAAAACGTCAAAAGCAAATTGAAGAAGGTAAAAAGCGCATTGTCAAAGCTGTAGAAAAAGGTGATTGGCAGTGTCGTTTCTGTGACTATAAAACGATTTGTAATGGCCAAGATGTTTTGAAAGAATTCCAATGAACGATAAACAAGCTGATTTTCTCTCTCATAATGAAACCGTTCTTCGAACAAATGTAAAGTTATCTACCGATGATGTACTTTTAGAGCCTGCAACCGGGCTATTAAGAAGCCGCTCTAATGCCGATGTGCGTAGCACTTATATCTATAGCAGTCCTATGGATACCGTAACTGGGACCAATCTATGCGACGCTTTGCTACCTTTAAACCAAGCTACTGTTTTTTGTAGATATCTTTCAGAAAAAGAACTCATTCAGTCTTTAGAAAAATATCACGCACATAAAAATTATTGGTTTTCTGTAGGAGCCAATAATGAAACATTCCAATTCTTAAAAGAATGGGTTGAAAATCATAAGTCTAAAGTTTCTTTAAACATATCTGTAGATGTCGCTCACGGCGACATGATAGATACCTATCCTCTTTATAATAAGTATGCTAATGCATCCTGGTGTAAAGCTTTAATGTCCGGCACTGTAGCTACCTTTCAATCAGCTTTAAATGTCCATGAAGCTGGTTGCACTCATATAAGAGTGGGTATTGGCCCAGGCTCTGCCTGTTCTACTAGGATTGTTACAGGTTGTGGCGTTCCTAATTTATCAGCAGTTTACGATGTTTGGTCAGGCTTCTTTTCTTATAACTTGAATGATAAAGTCACTATAATCGCTGATGGAGGTATTAGAAGTACCGGAGATGCAATAAAATATTTAGCTGCAGGCGCAGATGCAGTAATGATAGGCAATTTATTCAGTAAAGCTATCGAAAGTCATGGCTGGAAACAATCTAAACTTTTAAAGTTTTTAAATATTATTTCATTTGGTTACTTGTTCCAAAACAAATACCTTTATAAGTATTACAGAGGGCAAGCTTCGAAAGAATTTCAGAAAACATATTCTCGAAAACTTCCTTTACATGTAGAAGGAGTGCAAGGTCCCTTGCAACATCCAAGCTACACTACTGCTGATTTTATTTTAAATTTTAATGCTTCTATAGCATCTGCTATTTCTTATTTAGGCTTATCTTCTGTAAGCCAATTGTCTCCTATAAATGTAAAATTTCTTCAAATTTCAAACAGTGCATCTCATGAGAGCACTCCACATATGTTAAAAACATAAAATGTAAAAGGATTATAAATGTATATTACTGATACTGATGAAGTAATTGCTCTTTTGCGCAGCAAACTGCCAGAATATTTACAGCTAAAACTTTCATCTGATATTGATCTAACAAAAAAATTCCAATGCTTTGCACATGATGACCAGCATCCTAGTATGGGGCTAAACCCTAGAACCAACAACGAAACTGTTAAATGTTTTAGTTGTGGTTTTTATGGTGACATATTTACTTGCGCTGAGCATTTCGACCAGTTGCCGCTTAGCGGTTCAGAATGGCTCACTCTTACCATTCCCACTCTCTGTGATATGCTAGACATCCCTTATTCGCCTGGCGTTCTCTCAGAGCAAGATAAAGAGAGAATAAAATTATACAAATTAGCTCAAGATATCTCTGACACTATTGCAACTGTCAATCCTAAAGATAATGAGTATATGGTGGAGCGAAACTGGATTCAAAGTTTTATTCCTGCTGCATCTTTAGATAAGGATTCTCTTGTAGCAAAGTTAGTCGAAAAGGGTTGGGATTCTAGTTACATTGCTAGCACTAATTTAATTAGCACAAGATTCGTTGATTATTTTGGTGATAGTAAAATAACCTTTTCAATCAAAGATCATGCTAAAAGAACTGTAGGCTTTATTTGTCGGAATCAAGATTTCGAAGCCCAAAGCATTCCCAAGTATACTAATAGCCCTGAATCAGCTATCTATAAAAAGAATAAAGCTTTAATGGGTATTGATGTAGCTTATCGTGATGCTAAAAAGTATGGACTATATGTAGTTGAGGGTCCTGGTGACTTGATGCAACTTTACAGACTGGGCATTAAAAATGCTGTATCTGTTTGTGGTACTGCTTTTACAGAAACTCATTTGCTTTACCTTAAGCAAATTGGCATCAGAAAGCTTTTCTTAAATTTCGATTGGGACGCTGCAGGCTATGCAGCTACTCAGCGTGTACTAGAGAATATTCTAAAAGCTACTTCTGGCATTAGCACTTATATAGTGATGCCCCCTAAAGGTCAAGAATACAAAGATACCGACGAATTTCTTCAAAACTCAGATGCTGCAGAAGATTATTTAAATCTAGTTAAGATGTCTGCATTTGAATGGCAGCTTAATTCTTTTTCAGAAAATCATACGCCTGATGTTATTTGCCAGAAGATGGTTCCTATCATTGCTGCTGAAGAGACTGAAGTGAAGCGTGAACTACTTATTAAAGAGCTAGCACAATTCACAACAGTATCTACGTCTTCTATATTGGCCGATGTAAATGCAATTCGATCTAATAAATTTTCTCAAAAATTAGAAAAGAGTAAGACTGCTGCTGAAGCTTACATGCGAGCTGTTGAGCAAGATCCTAATAATATTAGAGCTCATATGGCTTCACATGAACAGATGCTGGAACTCATTGAGAAAGAGTTTAAAACTGATTCAATTGGCATCAATTATCAGATAAATAGATTTGATGCTATACAGGAACTTCGTGCATCTGCTTCAGCTGATGCATCTGCAGCAGGCTTTAAAATGAATTATTTTAAAACTTTTGCAGACAACATGAATGGTGGGATGAGTTGGTCTTCTGGTGCTTTAATGTATGTAGGTGGTCGTGCTAATTCAGGTAAAACTGCAACATGTTTAATGATCGGAACTGATGTCGCACTTTCTGATGAGAATGCGACTGTGCTAATACACAGCACTGACGACAGTTACGAACAAATCGAACCAAGAATAAAAACTAATCTTTACCGAATGCTTTACCCTGAAGGGGTTCCTTTGAGTATTGGTATGGTAGTTCAGCCCAAAACAACCTTGAAAGATTATCCAGTTGAATACACTCATGCTTTTGAAAAAGCCAATGAATGTTTTCGAGAACTAATTGAATCCGAACGTTTAGTCATTATTGATAGCGAAGATGGCGCGACTCTCAGCACTCTAGAAAGAAATCTACGTTACTATAGAAATAGATATCCTGACAGAAAGCTTATGATGATTTGTGACAATACGCACAATTACATGGACTTTATGAATATGGAACAATCTAGTCGAATGACTTCTATATCAAATCAACAAAAAAATCTTACTATTAAATATCATGCTTGCATGATTGCTACTGCCGAGTATAGGAAGAATATGCCTATGGATCATAGTAGGCTTAAGCTTCCAGTTGATGATGATCTAGCAGATGCACGCGCATTAATGTATCGACCTAATGTTATTTTTCATGTTTACAACGATATGCATGATCGTAAAGAGCATTGTGAAATTTTCTGGAAAGATCAAGAAGGTAATATTTTCCCTCGCTTGCTGCTTCATTTTACTAAAAATAAGATTAGTGGGTTTAAAGATAAACTAGTATTGGATCTTGACCCAACAACAGTTTCTTTGAAGCATGTTGATACCACTTCCTGCTTGCAAGAAGCCGAGAATTTTAAAGATTTAAAATCTTCAGGTTATGTAAGTACGAATGGTAAAAAAGTTATTGTAAGCCAATCGGAGGACTACAATGCTTAATTGTCTTACTAAAAACTTATTGAAAACTTCTAATTTTGAATTCGATGAAATCGTTTTAAGTCAACAGCAAAGCCTACATTTGAAAATTCAACCAAATACCGCTTGTTTCTTATACTTACTGTGCGGTTCAGCTATCTTCTATCCGCTTGATAAGCACCTGTCTTTACTAGATAGCGTTCCACGTCTTCCCGGTCAAACTTTTACAGTACCTAATAAAGCGACAGCAATTCTGATAGAATCATTAGGGACTTTTGATGAAGATCTTAAACTAATTAAATTAACATATAAGGAGCAGATTGATGCTTGATTCGAAAACATTAGGAATATTAGTTCCTAAAAATAAAACATTCTACTACTTAGAAGCAGGCGACAACTATATAGGCAACTCTATTGATAGGATTAAAAAAGCTTTAATTCAAAGGAGCTTAATCCTTCCTGAAATAAATACTAATTATTCCAAATCTCCTTATCAAATCATATCTTATGACGAAGCTCATAAGAACGATTATGAAGTAAAGCCAATATTTTTATCTAAACATATAAAAGATTTATATTACAAAAACAACCAGCCAGAAGAAGGTAACTTTAAATGAATTTTCTTTTACAAAAGATGGAAGATTTAAAAATCTTCCTCGCAATTATTTTTGCACTTATTCTTATCGGTATGGTTGTTGGCTATGCCATTTCTCCAAAACCAGTTCCAAAAGATATTCTTTGCAAAAAAGAAATAGACCAAGTAACTCTACTTGGTCATCAAATAAAAACTTTAAGAAATGATCATTTATCAGAAACTCAACAATTTCAAGCCGAATGCATAAAGCAACAAGAATCTATTTGTTCTCAAAAGGTTCTAAGGTATCGTGCAGCTTGCCTTGAGCTTAAATGCGAAGTTTGTAAGGCAAGTCGATGAAAAAAATATTATCATTTTGTCTATTATTGTTTTTTATTGTTCCGCCTGTAATTGCTGAACCAATCAAAAAACCTAAAGAATCTTTAGACTTTGATCTAAAATTAGGTCCTCACCAATTCTTTTTACCATATTATTTTGCAGGTGATAAAATCATTACTGAAGGCTATTTACTTTCAGTTGCTGATTTAGCTTTAATTAAAGTTGAATTTGACTCTTTTGCAGACACTATGAGCTTGAATTTAGATTTGCTTTCTAAACAATGCAAAAAGACTCTTAACAAATGTCAAGATGACGCAAACTCTCGCTTTGTTTCTATTGTCAAAGAGAACGAATCTTTAACTCAACGACTAAATCTCCAGGTTGAATTGTACAAAGAGCAAAAAACTAAAACTATTTTCTATTCTATTACAGCTATAGCCGCTACAGGTTTGACTTCTTTTCTAATTGTTAAAACGATTTACTAATGCTAACTGAAGCTCAATTTAAAACTTCTTTATATTGCCCTGAACTATATAGGCTTGACGGTAACATACTAGAAGTTTCAGCTTCACAAAATATAATATATGAATCTATAAAAGAAGTATATTTGCTTTTTCTTAAAAACAATCTCTTTGATTTTAATAAAGATCTTATTAAAATAATCAAAACCAATATTGCGAATTATCACCCTTCTTTATCCACAATTGATGATATACAATATCTTGTCAGTTGGGCGATTAATATTATCAATTGTTACTTTAAAATCTTTCCTATAACAATTTACACTCCGTTAGCTACTAATTTTTCACCTACAGTATCTACTGAATTTATTTCACTTAAACTTGAGTTAGATTTAATTTTAGTTGAGGATGCTAATCCATCTAAAATACATACTGTTAATTTTTACCCTATGGTAACAAAGCATATTAAAGAAAATGATTTTTTAATATCTATTAAAATACAATGTTTAAAAGAAATTTACTCTCATATTTCTTCTAACATTCCAGTTAAGATACATTATCTTTCTGTGCCTTCTGCTACTTTTAGAAACAAGAGTCAAAAAAATTATTCTTTTTCTCATGTAAGCTCAGGCAAGGTTAAAAAACAACATAAAGTTAATTTTCTTAACGCACAAAAAAAGTATCTTGAATCTTGCGATTCATTACATACAATACCTTATTGCCCAAATACAAATTGCACCAAACGGAAGGAGTGTACTTATGGCTGAATATGGTGATTTCAAACTTGCTTCACGAGCAAGAGTTAACCTTCCCATTAACATCTTCAATGGCGGACCTTGGGTCCACATGGCTACTGCCAAAAGATCTTTATCTGAATATGTCGCATTACTTCACGAACCAACGGGTAAGATTTACTTAGAACAAATAAGTGCAACTGGTCAATTCTACCAAATAGAAGATGATCAATTATGGGTGGACCTCTTAAATTTTCTTGTAGACCAAGGTGTACTTGGTTTTGATAAAGATAAAGAGATTATTATAGGAGAAGGATTTGATGCCTAGATCTTCTTGGAAAAATCAATTCTACACTTATGAATCCGCTTCTAATTTGCATCAAAAAGTTAAACATATCTTCTCTACCGACCCCTTTTTCAAGCAGCTTCAATGTTATCAAGAAGTTCCAGTACGGGATCTTGCTCCTACTTATCTGCACTATTTAGATGCTGTAGACTGGTATATTGACGAATACAATATTATTCTTGAGCTACATGGCGTGCAACATTACAAAATGCAATCTTTCGGTTCTACCGACTCTTACTTTAATCAAAAGAAAAATTTTCATAATATTCAGTATCGAGATAACCGCAAAAAAACTGCATTACTAAATGCAGGGTATAGCTATCTAGAGATCTCTTATAAGCATTATGATAAGATTGATTCAGATTTTTTAAAACAAAAAATATTTTACGAAAGCTAATTTATGAACGAATTGAAACAAAATTTAATTTCACAGCTTCTAATGAATTCTGATTTTGAATCATGGAACTGCTTTGAACCAAAATACTTTGGTGCCGACACTAGAGTATTACCTTTCTTCAATGACGTTACAAAAGAAACTGCTCTGCTGCTCATTAGTCAGTTAAAGCACCTTGAAGAGCTTGATCCTGAAAAACCTATCACCATATTAATGAATACTCCTGGAGGATCCCTCACTGATGGTTTAGCTATATACGATGTAATTGCTCAAATTTCCTGTCCTGTAATCATACACGCTTTAGGCTTGTGTGCATCAGCTGGACTATTAATACTGAGCTCAGGAGATTACAGAGTCAGCTCTCCTAATACTACTTTCTATTATCACCAACCTGTCATCCAAGACTCTATGGTTAATTCTGTTCAAAACATGAATCAACTTAATGATTACTACTCTAATTGTAAAGATCTTACAGATGGTATAATTAGAGCTAGAGCAAAAATTAAAAAGAACATTTGGAATAAACATTTCGAAGGCAAAACTAATTTTTATTTTGATTCAGAAGAAGCTTTAGGCTTTAATCTAATTGATGCAATTACTGAAAGCAACAAATTAGATTTTGAAATAGAAAAGAGTTAAATATGGCTTCTCGTGGAAAAGGCGCCCGTATCAAGGGCGCATCATTTGAAAGACAACTTGCAAAGTACTTTACTGACAATACTGTATTCGAAGCTAAGAGAGGTATTGGTCAGTCAAGAAGTGGTGGGGCTGAAGTTTCTGATGTCGACATGCCAGTTATACATGTCGAAGCTAAAAGACATAAACGCTGTCATATAAAGGCAGCTCTTAAACAAGCTATAGAAGACGCCAATGTTAATGGAAAGATTCCCGTTGCTATAACCAAAGATGACAGAGCTGAAATATTATGCACTATGCGTCTTGATGACTGGATACATTTCTTTAACGCTTATATTAAAAATGAAACAGACAAATAGTTTTTTTATTTCTGATTTCGATTTTTTTATGCTCAACTATCGAGATTTCAAGCAGGCGAAATCTGTTGACTCTTTGGAGTCTTGCATAAAACAAATTAACTCTTGCTTTGATATTTGGGCTAATGATTTTTTAAAAATCAATTTCAACAATAATATTAATATTGTTACTTTGTTTTCATTGCTTTCCAAAGATGATAAACCAAAAGCATCTTTTGCTTGGAAGTTAGATACTTATAAAAGATACTTAAAAGATAATTCTTTAACTTTCAAAGATCATTTAATTGAAGCGTTCCTTATGCACATGTATAAAGAAACCATCCTTTATGATAATTACCCTAAGCGATATAAGTTTTTATTTTATATATCTCAAGAAATAAAATATTCTTTGTTTAAAATTATCAGAAGAATCTTACAACAATTCAAACGGGACTTCTTTACGAACCCTGTTGATCTTTTTTTCTCAACTCAATTCACTTTGAATTCTGATCTGTCTTTAGAATTGTATTTTCTTTTTTTAAGAAACAAGTTATTATATTCTATAATAATATCTTTGCTTCATGAAAATGATACTTGGAAAAATATAAAATTAAAATATAAATTAAACAACTCAGATTATATTCTTTTAAAAGAAGAGGCTAATTCATGGATAGACACAGTGCTATAAAACAACTCGGCAACAATCCTTCTGTTGCTCATCAACAATCTTTGGTACAGAAACTTTCAGGACCGAAGATTAATAAACAAATCAAACTAATCATTCCAGGTGGAGCTAATTTAACAGAAAACATTTCTAAAGAGCAACTTTCTGGTGCAATCTTTACTTGGCTCCGTCGTTGCCGACACTTCAAAGATGTTTTAATATCATTCGCTTCTGATATGACAGAAGTTAAAACTCACTCTAGTTGTGTCGTTGATTTTAATCAAAACAATAAACTTCCAGAATGGGAAGTTCAAGGTAAGCGCTGGCTTTCTGAAAGAGTTGCAGAAGTACTTGCAATGGACAATATAGTAGGTGTTAAAGTAGATAAAGTTGGTATACATGCAATCTTAGATTCGGAGTCAAAGTTTAATTCTGAATCAACTAACTGGTTGCCTCACGTATTGTTTACACCTCATAAACCTAATGGAGGATTTTAATTATGAGTTTATTTAAAGAAAGAGTCGCGAGCTCTAGAAAAATTATTGCATTAGAGAATGAAATTATAAATCTCAAGCAGAAATTATCGATGCAGAAGCCTCAAGAAGATTGCGCACCAGACTGCGATTGTGATGAACTTCAATCTAGAATCCAAAAAATCTTAAACCAAAAAGAACAATCTCAGAAAGAAAATCAACAAAAACTTTCTGATGCAGAAGCTCTTTTCCTTGCATCTCAAGAAGAACTTTCAGTTTTAAAAGCAGACTTAAAAAAAGTGCGTTCTGAAAACACTCGGTTAAAAAAGAAGCTTGAAAAGCAGTCTGTCGACCAAGAAGACCAAGAATAACATTATGGCCTGCTCTAAATGTAAAGAAAAAGCTAAAAAAGCTGCACAAGAAGCTTTAAAAAAGCATCTTGAGAAGAACAAGAAAACCAATTAGTTTATTGGAGGTATATCTTCCAGTATACTAATTCTTCTTTCTAAAGATCTTATAGTCTCATTTAAAACAGCAAGATCTGTGCTTATTACCGAGAGTAACTGCTGGATTTGGTTTAATGATACAAAATTATTTTGAGCAGTAAAGATATCACGAATACGCTCTTCTAAATTACTTATGCGCCTTAGTGTTTGCTGGTCAAATTCTTCGTTAATATCTATTGGCATCACTGACCTCCATTCTGGAAGAAGCTAATTATTAGATTAACAAGTCCCCCACCCGCCGCTCCCCAAGTTAATTTTTCAGCTATGCTAACCTTAACTTGAGACAATTCACTTCTAATAGATAAGTCTGCTTTAATTAATGCAGCTACTTCAACTTCCAATTTGTCTACTTTGACTTTCGTCTCTGACTGAGCAATTGTCGTTTTATTTAACTCTGCTAGCAGCAGATCAATTTTGTCTGCAAGCTTTTCAATATTTTTTTCTAAGCTATTTTCTATTTCTTTTAATCTGTAACTAACTAGATTTATATCAGGTGCGGGTGTGTTTTGTGGAGGCATGACTAGGTCTTTCTGTAAATAATACTATTATATAGCAGATAATACATTTATATCAATTAGCCTTGAAACAACTTTTCAAATCTATTCTGTATATTTTAACTGAATGTACCAATCTTTATTGCTGTCAGTTACTTTTTCATAAAAGTTCAAGAAAACTACAATCCATTCTCCTGAATTCAGTGAAACTTCAACAGACCCTTCTACTAATCCAACCCCCACGTTATTAGCTTGCGGGTCAGTATTAACTCTATTCATTGTTTTCACATCAGATGCTGTTGTGAAAACATTCCCCAACAGTTCTGCTGTTTGGCATTTTGCAAAAGATAGTTCAATTGTCGAACTGTACATCTCTTTGCACAAGATGCTAAAGCCCTTAATCGTAATGGCTGCAGATTGTTGATTCTTGAACTGAAACATATGATGCGACTTACCGGTTCCTAAATTATATCCATTTGAATCATAATTAACTTCAATTGAAAATTCATTACTAATTCCATTTTCAAATGACCCTTCAATGCCACTTCCTGAAGGACTACTAACACTTTCAGGACTTGGGCTCCATCCTGCTCCGTCCCACTTCAATACATCATTGTTCTCAGGTGCTCCAGAGTATACAGGAATACTGAAAGTGCTGTTCCATTTAGGAATCCCGCCTGCTGCACCCAACGTGTTGACACCAATATGTAGAGAATTGTCGCTTAAAAATAAATGCCTAACTTTCTTTTCAGCACTACCTATGTCGTAGCTTGCATTTGCATATGGCAACATATGCCCATTAGCATTTACTATCCATCTTTTAGTACTGTCAGTCATTAATACGATTGCTTGGGTACTTCCGTCATCAATTACTTCGACTATACTTCCTTGTTCTACTATTTGATCTAGTGCTGTTGTTGACGATCCACTCCCAGTGGATATCCCCAATTCGCTCATTATTGTACTTAATTCTTTAGGCTTCCAGCATCCTGTATTTTGCAACCCACTATCGTCAATTTCATTAGGCTCCCAAACTAATAGGTCATTCGCTTTTACTCCGCCACCAGACGTATTTACATCTGCAAGTTCTGTTATTGAACTTCGGTTTAATCTTGATAAGAAGAAATTTGTTACATTTTGCTGCAACAAGTTTACCTCTACGTGCATATGGGTAACATCAGCTTGTAGAGCTGATACTTCACTTGCAGTATGATAGCTGGGATCATAGAAAGCTACTCCTTCACTTGCGCTATTTTCTGTCTGTAAAGCTCCAGGCACACCGCTTATTGTCTTTCCAATTAAGCTTGTTATAAACCTGTCAGCAGTAAGTACATAAGATATTAAGCTTCCACTTTTTAAACTTCCATCAATCAAATTTTCAGTATTGTAGACATCTAAATTAAATGACCACAATTTAGAAATCTCGTAATCACTTGCAACCCCTACCAACCCTGGGAATATAGTATTGTCGTCCCAATCAATATTTAGATTATCTTCTGTATCTTTATTCCAGAGTGTATTTCTAGCAGGTGAAGCATAAGGCAGTTTAGTGGTAAGCATGGGGTTGTATTTGTTTTGAGCAACCCACCCAGGACTGCTTACACTCTGATTATCTCCACAATTGTTAGTGTAAACTAAAAAGTCTTTATTATCTAATGTCTCCCCAGGACATAAACCAGTACCAAATAGATCACTAGAGCTTGATGAAGTATCAGGATACTCTGGTACCCAAGCTCCTTGTATACCTCCATCATTGTCAGGGTCTTCATCTGTTCGCCAAACTAAGATTTGCCCATTACCTGCTTTTGTTGCTCCGTCACCGTAATCTACATCTTTTAATTCATATGCGTATTCTAAAGTAGAATCACTAAACAAAGTATCTGGCGATACAGGCACCCAAGCTCCATCATGTTCTGGATCACTGCTTCCTTGAGAATCTTTATGGTTTGGATCCCAAACTAAAATATCATTTTCTACAGGCTGAGTAGAGGATGTATCAACATCATATAGCTCATCGATCCACTTTACGTCTGCGCTACCTGGCTGCCACTTCTCAGTAGTTCCATCATATATTAAGGCGTCTCCGTGATTGGGGGGCACACTTTCAAGATCTACATCTAACAAATCATTTAACTCTATGCTCCAGCTTAAATCGGGATAGGCTGGCTCAGAAACCTTATTCAAGCCATTGATATTATCAATTAAGTGTCCTGTTGTTAGTTGATTTAATATTTCAAATACATGTTTAGAGATTGGCCAAGTTTGCTTGGTCCACTCATCATTGCATGTAAGTATAAAAGAATTCCCAAACGTATCAATCTTGAGCCGATCCAACATACTATCAAGACAACTTAAACTGTTTTCTATCTCACTTAAATCTGTAGGGTCTGCTCGATTTTCTATTACACGTTGATTTAAATTTTCCCAAATATACTGAAAAGATTCTTTAATTGTGCAAGGGCGTCCATCATTATCAGGGTTCTCTGAACTGAACCAAAAAATGGGTGAATTGTATTTGTTATTCCCATCTTCCTCTAACCACGTCACTATAGTTGAGCCAGACAGTCCATTAGCTAATGCGTCTTTAGGATACCTAGGGTTTGAACATAAAGTAGAGTAACTTCTTACAATCACCTCATTGATATAGTCTCCTATGCTAACTAAATCACTAGCATTTCGACGACTATTTAAAACAAAACTTTCTTTCAATTGAACATTTGCAATCTCAGAAGAACTTATTTCTATTCTTTTATTTAAATTATTTAAATGATTTGTTGGATCAAGCATTATATTACCCTAACTTGTATTTGATCTATTTTAGGTGTGACACTAGGATCAGAAGATTTCAATATCGCTTTAATATACAACTCATTGCTTGAATCACCATTAGTCGAGTTTCGTTTAATGCACTCTAATTTGTAATCTTCCATTTTGATTTCGCTAGAGTCTTCTTTTGCATTAACCATTATGAATACAGCTTCGATAATATCTCCATCATCGTTTGTGAACTCACTATTTATAAAAGTGAAATTGTTTAAATCCCTACCGATTAAAAATCGTTGGTTTGAAACTTCATTTAAAGAGAAACTATACACTTCACTTTTGGCTAAGTAAACTTTTTTGCCATTGAAAATATTGGAATAGTTGAACCCTTCTATAATGTATTTATGATTATACGGGTACAGGATATCTTCTTCTCTTAACTGCGCTTCATTATTTAACTCGCTTTCATTATTCATATCTAAGTCATACCAGTTCTCTTCACTGGTTTTGAATTTATGTTCTCCAAAAGTTAAAAAATGTTTTCCGCTTACTTGCTTATCATTTATAAAACATGACTTTTCACCAAAATTCAGATACCTACCTTCCGCTTCTTTAATATTTATTAAGCAGCAATAGTACCCATTTGCATCTCTATACCAACCCTCTTTGGCACCATAAGTTTCCTTATTGCCTTTGTTGCAAACGTTGCGCTTTATAACCATGGACTCTTTTACAATATTTTTAAAGTTTTCTTTCAATATGTAAAGGTTAAGCAATCGTTGATGAGGAAGCAGATCTAACGCTATCTTAGAATCATCCTCTATTACATCTTGTAGAGGCAAGCTACTTAATATCGTATCATATCGTTTAAAAAGGCCACTCCCATCAAAAGGCTCTTTGGACTCTTCAAATTGGATGACCTCTCTACCTGTATTATTGTAGTCTGCTTTAATCCAGGTTTCATTATCTTTTGATAAATAAAAGTCGATACTCGTTCGATCTGGAACGATACAACATGTTCCACCTTTTATAGTCGCCATCGAAAAGTTTACTTCTTCCTCATCCGCATCTTTTATCTTGTAGGGACCTAGATTTAAAACAGACTCTTCGTTTATTTTGAATTTTTTAGTTGTTCCACCCATAAAATCTAAATCAAAAATATAAACATAATCTTCACCATCTAAATAATCGTATCCTCGTTTGTTTAAAACTAAACGTATACTTTTAATAGAGTCTTTATTGATCTCAACATAGTTCTCATTGTTATCAATAGCTAGGTTGCTTTCAAAAACCTCATTCAATGTTGTATCATCTTCACTATAATAACAATTATAAAATATTTTAGAATTTGATTCAATTGCTTGTGTGGTGAATTTTAAAGTGTCAATGTGCCTTGCTTCACTAAATGTTAAGTCAATATAAAAATCGATACTATCATCAGGCACTTTCGAAAACACCAATACTTTAAAAAAGTTTCCGTCTTCGTTAACTGCGTTTGAAATATCATTTATATTACGCTGCATAACGCTTCTACCACTTCGAGAAGAAACAGAATATGACAAATTTGCTGAATTGAATCTTTCTCCTGTTACCTTTGTGTAACCCAAAGTAACTTTACCGTTAAACATATAGATGTTGCTTTGATCAAAATTAATATTCTCATAGTCTTCAAATGTTTCTACTAATCCATGAGTGTAGATATCATCCTTAGCATGCAGCAAAAGGTTTTTATTAATTTCCCTTTCCATTTTTTTAATATGCTTTAAACTTTCATTAAATTTGTTTGCATACATTCGAAACTCTTTTTCAGTTTCGTTATCAATTTCACTTAACTTGTTATTTACAAAATTTTGTTCCGACAAGCAGTGATCTATTGTTTTGTTGAAATTACTAGCAGAGGATTCACTATTCACCATTTGTTTGAATTCTGGTCTTTTGCTTCCATTGAGCCCTACTTTGTTAAATTTAGGATGAGCTATTAAATATTCATTGTACATGAAGTCCAATTCCCTCTGAGAGGGGGATCTTTTCTTATCCTTTATGAAGTCCTTGATTAGATGGCTCATTAATAATTGTTTTTTATTCATGTTAATTCATCCCCATCTTCAGGCTATATACTATCGGTGAATAGTATTTTTCTAAACCTTCTAAAGAGGTTTGATTTTCAATTTCATGCCAAAAGAATTTTATCTTATTGTTGCCTTCACCAAATTCTTCCGTTTTTACAGATACTGTATCGCTCTGCTCATCTACTATGTAATTTTTAATCTCATGGTAAAGATTGTATTCAATCTCTATGTCACCATACTTATAGTAGACCATTGGAGCGTTATCGGGCTTTTTTGTAAAATGGATGATACCATTTTCATAATCAATTGAGTATCGCTCTATTGGTTCTGGAGTTTCATCCAAATAATAATATTCTAAATAATAGTTCTCTGCATATCGACTTTCATCATTACCGCGTTCTAATTTATAGACAATTCCATCTCCCTCAATTCTAGAGTCACCCCCTTGTACTTCTACGCCATCCTTGTATAGCTTCATAGAATTTCCATAGCTTCTTCCTTCATATGGAAGTTTGGACACGGTAAAAAGAATGAAATTTTCAGTGGACCACTCAATACGTGGAACAAAATCCTTTTTCATTTTTTTTACATTTAAAAACTCACTGTAACCATCTATGTATTCTATTTCTTTGCAAGGCCCCTCATAAAGGGGGGATTCAAATTTTATAGTTCCTTCAATGATGTTGCTGTGTTCAAGCATCAATGTTTCGCCATCACTTAAAAATCCTGACACTTCTTTTGCTCCATCATTAAATGATACTGCTTCAGGATATAAATACACCCCTTTAATTTCTGACCCTTGGCCCCAGATTTCAAACTCCCTACTAGTTAATGATTTTATCTTATTGTATTTATACCTTACTCTATATTGGCCTTCGCCTTTAATCGACAATATTCCTGCACTAGAGGACTTTAAGTCAATTTGATCGGTTGCTTCTACCCACGCTGTCTTGTTTTCATTTTCTACCTCAACTTTGAAATGATCTTCAGAAATATTCTGGTGCGGTAAAAAATGTTTCCTTGATCCTTTTGGAATTATTTGTTCGAATTCTTCACCTTTTGCTGCTTTAGTTCGAACAGTTATTAAACCTTTATCGTATTCGAAGGGTTCGTTTATTTTAATGTAATACCCCTCATTTTTAAAGAGTATTTTGCCTTTATAAGGCGCAAGAAGCATTTTTAGTTTAATATTTTTGTTACTGCCCAGATGCATGCTGATTGAATTCTCTTCATAATTTAAAAAGAATTTTCTCTCATTTCCTTGAATCTCATTATATGTTTCAGCTTGTTCCAACTCATAATTATTGCCATAAATCCGTATATCAGCCTCATCTATACCATAGCTCTTTAAAGAAAATGGCAATACAAGTTTATTCTCTCCGGCCAGAGACACCCGTCCTACATATAATGCATCTTCTCTTGAAGCACTTCGCTTGAATACTTCTCCTTGCATTACTTTTAAAGTTTTATTTATTCGATTGTTCCCTAAGGAATAATTGATTGGGCTGATATTTCGATTTACAGTTTTAAGTAAATTTCTGGATTTAACAAAATAATCATCTGTAGATATACTTTCTCCACTTGAGATTAACTCATCATTTCTTTTTAATGAGTATATGTAATTGATAAAATTTTGCCCAGATGATAGCAATAAGTTCTTAGTCTTATTACTATCATAAACTAAAAGCTCTCTCTTCGCTCCTCCATCTTTAGATAGGGAAAGCTCTTCAGTGTATGTTACTGAATCAGCAGGAAATACTTTTGATTCACTACTGAAGACAAATAGATTTTCTGGCGTTATGATTGTTGTTGAATTAAATTCTCCCTCAACGTCATACTCAATCTTATTGAGTTCAACTTGCTGCAACCCTAAACTAAAGATTTTCATTCCATCTTTAGTCGTTGTATATTCGTTCGATTCTATATAAACAGATACGGAATTGCACGCCATAGGTAAATGATTAATAGTCAGCTCTCCTCCATTTTTGGTTGCTGACACTTCCATCTTTTGTTCATTAATATCAATTAATCTTTTGATAGACCTATTCTTGTTTGTATTGAAAATCACATCTTTAATTACAAATGAAGCTGATCCAGTTGTAAATGCTCGCTTAATCTTTATTTGGTTTACAATTTCAGTTTTTGCAAATCGCATATTGACCACAAGTCTTGCTGGACCTGTGTTCATTTTAAAAAACTCAAAGTAAGTATTAGGGTTTCCATCGATTAAAGAATAGATCATCTTATTCTGACCCGTCATGTAGTTGCCAGGAATCCCTTTAGACTCATTGCTAATAACTATGCTTGATACTTCATTCTTTACTTTGGATTTAACAGGCAGTGTTGCTACATTTGCTTCAACATTTACTTCTAGGCCGCTTTTGGTTATTAAGTCTTTGCTAATATTAACTAAGTTATAGAAGTCTTCTTTAAAGACAAATTTAAACCCTTCAGTGAATCCACTTAAATGATTTAACTTTTGTAAAAGCCCGCTTATCTTGCTGCTAACTTCAATCTTTTTAGATTCAATATGATTCATTCGTTCTTTAAGATTTTTAATTAACTCTAGTTCATGGTTTATATTCTTCTCATGAAGCATTTCCATGTAGCTTCTTAAATTATTGAGTTGTTCTACATTTACCTGATTGAACTCCGAAGCAGGAACTATATTATTCTTTAATGTTTTTTCACGTTCTTCTGGATGCATCAACTCTTGTTCATTAAGTAGCTGCTCTTTTAAAGTTTGAGCTACTTTGAATATCTCTTTATTTCTCTGAAGATTCTCTTTTAAAAAACTTAAATTTAAACTTTTATTATTTTGAAGAAGTTGATTAAACGACATTACTTGACCCTCTTCTTTCCAGCTCAACAAATGTCTCATATTCTATATATGATTTTTCATTAGTTTCCATCTCTTCAACTAGCACGTTGTAAGAGCTGATTTTTGAACTCTGGTTATCTCTTGATTTGTTCCTGATAATGAATGAAGGTCGTACGAAACCTACACTGCTTTGAAAGTTTTTATTAAAAACTATTTCGCCTTGACTTATCAAAAGCTCATCTCCATGACCGCACCTGATATTTTTGTTTAGAGCATATTCTGCTATATAGAAATGAGATTTACTTGGCGCATTTATTTTAATGTAAAAATTATATATTTTACTTTCAATTACTGATCTGTTCATTTCATTTAAAACAGTATCCATATCAATAGCAGGATTTTCATCATCCGTATATTTCGAGCCACCATCTAGCGAAATACTAAATTCATTTTCATTCAGAATACGCTTCTCACCAGTACTCATGCTCACTGCCTCTATTTTAACCGAATCTTTCAAGCTCATCTTCATATTAGGGAAGAAATTTAGACGCCCTATTTTGTTCTGCAAAATCAAAAGCTCCTGCTCCTTATAAGGAGAATTAGGTATAGGGATTTTTATATTTACTCGTTTCGTATTAGTATAGTTTTCACTTATTTTCTTGTGCGCTTTAAAATTCTTCTCTCCATACAGGACTATATGTGCATACTTTTCTATAAAGCTGTATTCACTCTCAAAGAAAATCTTCGGTTTTATTTGTAAACTTAAAGGCTTGTTTATTACTACGGGATTTGCTTCACGATAAAAACCCAAACCTTTGTTGGTCTTTCGCCTACATTCAAAATTGAGTATCGATAGATCGTAAACTCTTTTTAATTCGAACTCTTTTATTTTCGAACTGTAATTCAAAAACGATCCATTTAAAATATTGTCTTTTTTAATTTCATCTAGATCATCATCATATACAAAACTTGTATCATGATATTTTTTTTGAAATAATTTAATCTTTAGCTTGTTTGTTCTTTTTGTTCTAAAACTTATTTCAACCCTATTGTTGTTTTTTTGAACAGATGCATCATCTAATTTGATGTAGCTTTCTGTTTCTAGGTCAAAATATTCTAATTGATTTTTATCAATTAGCACCGGCAGGCTGCTTCCAAATTCAATAAAGATATTGTTTAAATCTTCGTATCCGTCAAAATTAAAAATTAGAGATACACTAACATTTTTATGTGGCAATTTTTGCAAATCAATTAATGAATCTTTAGCAGCTACTATATAATGCCAAAACTTATTCGGCCTATATATTAGAGAATTGTCCTCACTTATATTTAGTGCCTTTAAAGAGTCAGAATAAAAACTTTCTTCTTTTACTACTTCTACCGATACAATGTCCACCAAGTTAATATTGGTTTCTTTGCACTCGATATAGCCTCGCTTATAAGAGCATTGCTCTGCTTTACGTAATCGCAAATCTCTCTTCACGTCCATTAAGTCATATTGCTCTTCAAAATCTTTTTCTTGAAAAATTCTAAAATTAACTACTTTGTTAAATTTGCTATTTAACCTAATATTAGTTTCTTCAATTGAACTAAGTAGAAGCTCTAGTTCTTTATTCAAAACTTTGAAAAAATCCTTAGTTTTTCTTTTGAAACTCTCTGTTATCTTTTCGATGCTATTTATATTTGTATTTACATAATAAAGATAAGAGTTCAAATTTCTAAAATTAGAATCAATTAATTGTGCATCAATTATGCCTCTTTTAAGTAAGAACGGAAATCTTATTCTTTTAAAGTTAAGCCGCCTATTAATTAAAAAGGACTCCATTTGATTTGAGGAGCCCTTTCCAAGGTTTTGAAGGCTATTCCGATATTTGGAAGCTTCTAATTTATTGGATTCAAAATTAAATATTTGTCCTTGAATCATATATCTCAACTCCTACATAAAGCCTTCTAGTGTTGTCACCCGCTTTAGGAGTGAATCCAAGTGTGATGTCAATACTGCCATCAGCACTTATTGGCAACCCTAACGGTATACCATTTTGATAATTTGATCCAGCATTTAGACTAAAATAAGTAATTTCACTATCAATATCCTTATAATATAATCCTGCTGTATTTGCACCTTGATCATCTAAAGTACTACCCCATAGGAGCAGATCATTCCAATCTGTACGTGTAGGATACTTTGATGGGTAATCCACGGTGCCCAAATCACTTGACGGCATTAAGAATATTACAGGCTCATTAGCATCTACTGTACTGTTGTTTCTCACCTTTATGGTGATTTCATTATCAGGTTCATTCAATCCTGATGTTAACTGTAGAAAATCATTGGCCGAAAGTTTCTGACCTGCATCATTTAAAAAAATAAAACTCATCTTGTACTCACTGCATATTTGTTACTTTTAGGGTATTCATTAATTCTAACGCAATACCAATATGTACGGCCACTTTCTACATCGCTATCAATATAGTTTAACATTTCTTCATTTAAAGATTCAATTTCAAGAATCGATACCGATTCTTCATCTATAAAGGTTTCAGAAAATTCATTTAAAGCTCTATATAGCTTATAAGTGCCAGGACCCTCCCAGCTTATATCTATGTTAACCGACCCTGGGTTTGTGCTTATCTTTAACGTTGACTTAGGGTATGTGTAATCTACAACAAAATCTACTCCAGGTTGAATCTTTCTCCTGCTATACCTAATCAAGTCACGCTCTTTATATTGGCCGCCATAGTTTTCCAAAAGATCGATTGGATACTGAATATAAATCAAATTATTCTTTTGTATAACTTGCCCAAATTCACCATACCCCAGTTTAGATTGAAGCCCCTTGTGCTGCCTATTGAAATAAGATTCAATACTGCCTTCATTTAAGTATCCTTCTTCTTTAATATCAATTTTAAAACATTCATCTAAATGATAATCTTCCTTAAAACTTAACTCACCTAACTCTAAATATTGATGATCATTAACGAATCCTAAGCATCTCTCATTTTTAAAAGTGCTTAATGATTTTCCGATATAAGATTCGCCATTATATACTCCATTTTCAACTGATTTAAACAATGGGTTCGATGAACGAACGATTCGATCGTTCTCATCATACAGAAAGTAGAAAACACTTTTTTGTTCTACGCCCATATTTGGGATCAAGTAGAAGAATGTTTTTAAATTTATTAATTCTTCATTTTCATAAAAATTAACGTTTAATGCTTTCTCTATGTAAGCATCAGCACGATAATAAAAATCTGCTTTAATTAAGTATGAGACATCCAGCGATTGGTTCAACTCAATGAACCCATATTCTTCATCCCAAGAAACTATTCCTTCTTGGAAGGTTACATCTGTATCTGAATATTTTAATCCTATTTTTAATGGGTCTGTTGTAATTGCAAATACAACTTCATCACTTTCATTACGTACATGCAAATCTATATGCACTAACTGTTCAGGATCTATTAATATATTTGCTACAGGCAGCTTAATCACACTTTCTGTTACATAAGTGCAAGTTTTATTTAAAAGTCTTATAGTTCCAAACTGCCCGTCAAAGGGTTGAGTAAAGAATTCAGGTACCCAATAAGTTCTTCCTTCTCTTACAAAGTGACCATTAGTAACTCGAAGGAACCACGAGTTATCCATTCTATAGCTTTCAGGTTTTAGTAGCTTTATAAAGTTACTTTCATGTGCTTTGTAATAAAAATACTTTGACGTACTTTCGTTTTCACAAATCTCGTTTTTTATTCTTATTCTGTAAGTATGTAAACCACCTGCACTATCAGGGCTCCTTTCAAAAGAATCTACCAGTAGACTTCCATCTTCTAAAGATATGTCTTCAAAACTTATTTCTTGAATAGCAGGCACTACATTTAAAAGTTCATTAAAACTCTCACCTGTTTCTGTGACTCCTGTTACGAAATACACTCTATAGTTCGAAGATTTAAAATCAAAGTCATTTTTATAGTTAGTGTATAAGCGGCCGGCTTTTAAAATAAACCCTTCTTCAACCTCAATTAAGGATCCTTTTTTAAGAACATGGAAATTGATTTCCTTAATATTCTTACGTTTGTGCCTCCACCATAAAGGAACCTCTATGTTCTCTTTGGTGTCACGTGCAACCGTATTCGTTATTAACAAGTCACGATAAGGTGAATTGATGATATTATTAGTTGTTTTTCCTTCTTTGATATCATTGAAAAAATTTAGATTATTCTGGGGCGCTTTCCATGAAAGGTCATTCAACTCTAAATGATCTTCAGAATTGATCTCTACAGACTCGAAATAATCTAATGCTACCGAACGGTCATCAATAAATTTAGAATAACGTAAAGTTTCAAGCGGCTTGCATATAACTTGATTAAGTTCAACTCTTGTTACTACTTCTTCAATTTGATTTAAAATTTCTAAATTAATCATTGAGTTACACTAAGTCTCTTTTAAAATTTTGGTTATTTATAATATCATTACTGGGCCAATCAAGTATTTGGGGTGCCGCATTTGTTGCTACATAAGGTCCAGACTCGCTAATAGTTAAGAATACCTTTCTGTTTATATAGGATTCTTCTACTTTTAAAAAGACTTCATCTCTCCAATTTTCATCTATGTTTAATATTATGCTATTATCCAAACCATCTCCACCATTTTCCCAAAGAGAAGAGGAATATGAAGAAGAACTGTCTTCAATTTTTATAAAAACGTTATCTGCTAAAATAAAAGCTTTTTTGTCATCAAAATTATCTGCGCCTACATTGTGATTATAAGGAGTAGAACTAGAGGCACGCGTCTTCCATTGGCCGATACCATTATCTGCATCGTTGTCAAGCTTTCCTTCTCTTGTTAAAATACTTACATATTCTCCGGAATCGTTTAAGATTCCATTGTAATTGAAGGAAATTTTTAAGCGCCATCCATCTTTCCAGGTATCTTTAGGACCATTACCACCTTGCCCTCTAACACGTCCATGCATTTTAGTATCTACTTTTATATAAAATGTAGATCTAATTTCTTCCATAGAGTTACCAAGTGCGCTGTAATAGTTTTTAAACCTGTTAATTACTATACCAACGTGTTTCGCAGTCCAGTTAGGTGCATTCCAATTTATGTTATATAAGGGATGAACGCACCATTCGGCTTCTTCGTCATTTTGATACCCATTGAGAGTTTTTGTGTGATCTCCAAATCCAATATCATAAATGCAATTTGGATCTTCATGGCTTACTTCAAATAACCACCTTCCTGAAGCTGATTGATTTCTGCTAGAAGAATAAAAAGTTTCAATTATTAGTTTTTCTATTTTAGTACCATCGGTAATCGCACATTCTTCCTCTAGGAAATTTGTATAAGTAGAATCAACTGAATTAAAAGGAGGACCATCAGCACCAGGAAGATTTGCAAAAAACCCTGACCATGATACCATACCTGAATCATAAGGTGAAAACTCAAATGGTGGCGATATATGTGCAGTTTCTAAACCCTGCCATTTAGTTTCGAAATCACTTACCCATTCTTCTTTAAAAGAAAAATTCACTTTTGCTAATGAAAGTAACCTTCCTTCTAAGCAATTATCATTAAGCTCTTTCCTTCCAGAAGTTTCCGGAAATCTAGCTGTATTAGGATCGAATCCATATGCAACCGACAATAAGTTCCACATTTGATATGATGGGTTAGCATTCATATCTTGCCAAGTTTTATAGTTAAGAATTTCTGTTACATCTGCTTGAATAGAAACCCAATTCGCAAAAAGATCTATTCTTGTTGCTGCCTGCATTTTGATATATTTTCCTATATCAATTATAGATTCTGCCGAGGTGCGATAAGAATCCCCCTGGCTTTGTATGTATATACCTGCTCCAGGATCCTCTTCGAGAGGAATGTCATTAATAATTTGAATCTGATTATTGTAAAGTCGCATAAAAGCATCAGATCTTGAAAGTAAAATCTTGTGGCTATTTCCGCTATTAAGGTCCCCCATAGAGGTGGTGCCCGAAGTTAAAGGATCGAAACTTAGATCCCCTAGCATCAAGTCTCCTCGCATAGCATTGTCACCGTTATTTGTATTACCATCCACTACGTACCCATCTCTATGCAGGTACATCGGCATTTGATTCCATTCGTGAGATGACGGCCCATAAAGACCGCTTGGCGGAATATCAACAAACTTACCTACTAAACTTTTGAAATGTATTGGACTTTCTCCAAACGTTCCATCATGGCTATGCTTAAACCATTTTAAACGTAAATCATCTAATACGTTTGTAATGTTAGTTCCTGTTAAGATTATACAGTAGTCGGTTGAAGAGTAACTTATTCCATCATCTTCTGTACATAGATTTATGTTGCTGACTATTAAGCTTGTTGGGCTTTCGTATTTGTAGACAGCATCTTTATAAACCTCTTGCGTTACTCTGTTTTTTAAATGAATAAAATTCCCAGGTATAATTTGATCCTCTTCATTTGCTATGGATCTAATTAACCATTTTGGCAATTCATAATATTTATTATTATTAAATTCATCAGCAGTATTAATAGCGCTACTCTTTAAATTAATCAATCCTGATTGTTGAGCTTCAATTTGTGGAAAATCAATTTTGTATCTTCCATCACCTAAAAGCTCTATCGATACTCCGTCCGTTTGGTTTGGATCAGGGATGGTATTGAACCCTGCCTCCTCATAATCAATTCCTCCATAATAATCACTACTTTTCGTTCTGTATGTTATGGTAACATCTTCAGTTGTTTCTTTATTAAAAAGAACATGCCTGTTATTGATTATCTTAAAAAAATCGTTACCCCAAGGGTCTGGTAAGGTTTGAAATCCTGCAGTTTCGTTATAGCTTACATAACCTCCACTAGCAGACTGAACACTAGGCATATTAATTCCATCGTTATAGATTGGATGTTGAAGTTCAAAACCCATATTCCCACTTGGAATAAATTCTTGAATTTCAGTTATTCCAGTTCCATTATAAGAATTGTGCATCCTTGCATTCAAATTGGAAGTCGGACCTATGATTCTTGCTAAAGACACTATATCTAATGGCCTACTTTTATTCCCTCCATCGCCAGTTTCGTAAACATTCCACGATGGACCTAGCCCTCCTGCTTCTCCAATATATGGAAACCCATCATCATATACATCTCCAATTGCAGTGGCCAGCTCCCGCATACCACGGGAAAAATATTTATTCACAGCATTAAACTTATCTGCTGAAGGTCTTTCTCCCATATAGAAAGTAACTAAGTTTGAAAGATTAGTGTAAAAAATATCGTTACTCATTGTGGCCCTCAGTCGTTGATTATATGTAAGTTAAGCTGATTGGTATAATTGTCTGGATTTATAGCTATAAAATTAGCTCCTCCAAAACCACCGCTTTCTTGTGATTGCTCATCTTTAAATCTAAATCCATTTTCAGATTTAAGATAGTTAGGAAAATCTACTTTTAGTCTAATTTCATTAGATCTTATTTCATACCCAGTTGCAGGGTCAACACACCTTGCATGTAATTTAACATCTTTTGGCGCCATGATTTTATACATAGCAATCATATTATTATCATCACTCATACTATTGACAGGCAAGTGTACTCCTTCAAAATAAACTCGACTGTTTTCTATTTTAGTAGGAATTACTTTTTTATATAGGCCTGTTTCAGAATCAACCTTATAAAGAATCTTATTTAGACTTCTATTCAATTTGTCAATTTCTGTTAGCTCTCCTGGTTCGCCAAGCCCAGCCCAATTTAATTCCGCTCTTTTGTAAATTGTAATATATTCAATTTCTAAATTTGACAATACCCTTTGTTGAGCTCGTGAAGAACTTACTATTTTTATAGTTTTATTATTGAAAACTTTTTCAATTCTAACAGGCCCAATAGTATAATCCATATACTTGAATTTAACGATGCACATTCCAGTATTCCATTCAAGTGCGTCACATATTCCTAGATCTCTTTTAACATATCTGTCGATATCTGCTTTTCGATTCACTTGATGACGTTCGTATTCAATATAGTCTTCCCCCATTGTCCCTTCTAATTCTAGAATGAAATCATCCCCAAAGGGATTCGATTGTTTTTTTGAAGCGACATTTAGTTTTCTTCCTAAGCTACCCTTAAATGGGTCAGTTTTATATACTTGAAAGACTGCGATATCATCTACTGTAGCACCAATACCTAAGTTGTTATAGACCAAGTAGCTATCGCTGCCCTCTGTATATACATTGCTGTACTGACTTAATGCATGGTTTGAATACGGGTAAAAATAAACAGTTCGCGCTTCACCTCGCTTATTGCTTACTTTTTTAATTCCTTGTGTTGCTGCAACATCTCCTTCAAATGAACCTTCTTCTCCAAAGAATCTGATGTCTACTTCAGAGACACCTTTGTCATTTTCATTTAAGGCGGTTGCTGTTAGTACAGTAGAATCCCCCTGCATAAACAAAGGCCCATATAGATTCCTGCCTATTAATGTTTTATCACACTCTAGTATAAGCTTTGTTACGTGTTTTTCTTGCGGACATAACTCGATGATTCCATTTGAATCAACCTTTGTGTAAGGTTTGATGTTTAAGTCAGAGTAAAATGTTTTGTTGGGTAAACACTCAAAATCAATTCTCGGTCTGGCAGTATAAGAAATATAGATCTGCTCCATATTTTCTAATCTCTTTCCACCGGATTTATTAACTACTATCTCCCCAGGATTATATTCGACTAGCCTCTCTATAGATGGATCAGTTTTGTCCCCTATATAGAATTTATATTTACTTCGATCGTAATAAAAATATTCCTGATTATTGACAATTAAAAAACCTCTATTACTTAAACCTTCGATCAATTCATTAACTTCAATCCAGCTCCCTTTATCTTCCTTAACCGTCAAGGTCTCTACTTTTTTAGTATTAAATATTACTTTACCAGTCTCATGGTCCATTAAATAATGTCGATCATCTGGGTTTGAATCTTCAAAATTCTCTACAGAAGTCCATGACCGTACTGTATTGTTTTTAATAGTTTTTAATATTACATCTTCGATAGGAAAGTATTGAGTATAGCAAACCCCTCTGTTAACATTTCCTAAACCTAAATGTTCAAAATGACATTGGATTTCCTCTACTGTATTAGAGGTAGGCCTACCCACCTGGATCTCTTTCAAGTTCTTGAATTCAATTCTTCCGTCATATATATGGTAGCTTAATTCTTCTGTTAAAGAAGCATCATATTTATATTTATAAGCAGGTATATTATTGAAGTTAGAATCCCTCATAAAGAGGCAGATTCCAATTGTTCCTTCTAGATATTTATTCTTAGGCTCATAACTATGAATACCAAGCTCAACGCTACTGGATTCAATTTTCAAAATTTCACAAGTGCTACTGTTTGAATATAAGCGCTTATCAAAATTAAATATAGAGTATACCCCTGTATCGTATTTTGGCACCCAGATTTTTCTTTTAGTACCTGATTGTATTTCGCTTATTTGACTTAAAGCCAAACCAGATAAAACGGATCCAAACCAATCACTGTTTATGGACCCTTCCTCCAAATTTGAAGTATGTCCTCCTAAGGTATGTTCAATTCGCTTTCTTACATTGCTTAATTCCTGGGGCTTGGTTTTATTCCAGTGCCATCCAGAAACATTTTTATAAGTACCTGTTAATGGATAACTTCGCTTATTAACGATTACTTCATTAATAACGCCGATATTGATAACTTCACACTGTTCCGTTAAATCAATTTCAGTAGAACCCAAGCCTCTAGTTATGAAGCGGTCCCCTAGTCTATTTAAAATTAAAGACATAGTTAAACTCTCCTTCTTTTAATACGGAGAAATATCTTTAGCAATCCTGTAGAACGGATTCCTTGTCGTACCTGTAATTCCACTAGAATCTTTAAGGTCCCAACGGCCCAATACAGTATCTGTTCCTGCATGCTTAATTGTCAGCTCATTGGTTGTAGAGTCTAACTCCCATGTTCCTTGTTCAATATCTACAATTCTCTTGATTGCATCCGAAACATAGTCAGCCCGCTCAATTCTCATTGTAATCATTCTTTCAGGAGCTTCACTTAGTGTTGTATCTATTTTAATTAGATACGCTTCTGGAGAACTACTTCTGTCCCATTCGAATGAGAATTTATAAAATCCCGCGCCCACTTCTTCAATTACTGGAACTGTTGCAGTTGGCTCTCCAACTAAATCTAAACCATCATCAATGCTGATAAAGTTCTCTATCACTGGGCTCAGCTCCGCTGCACTTTGATTGTTACTTTCCACATAGAATGAATATGTAACTGTAGCCTTGTCATTTATTGCCATAACTATTTACCCCAGTAAGTGTTTTGCTTAGATAAGATTTGATTAACAATAACAGATCCATCTTGAGATAGTAATCTTTCTGTTTCTTTTTCTTCTTCTAGCCCTGTTAGTGTTCCGTAATTCTCATTATCATATATTGTAGTTTTTATTATATCTTCAAAATTAACATCTGTTACGCTGCACGCTTTTATCGGTAACCATTTCAAATCTAAAGGGAATTTTTGATAAGTATATGTTACTGATTCTTCAGCTAATTTATACTTATGCAATACATTGTTTTCTAATGAATAATTATATGGCGAAACAATTTGCTCTTCAGAAACTGAATTTAAAAAATCGCCATTCAAGTCTTTTATTGCGAATACATTTTCATCAGGCAATTTTTTAGATTGAGTATTAATCGCTAGATTTATTTTTTGTCGCTTAGTAGATGCTGGCATTAAGTTGCTTGATCGCTTATACCACCAAGCATCTCCTTCTTCTAATGTTTCAATATCAAGATAGTTTAGCCCATCAAATAAATTAAAGACATCTATTAAAAATTTTAGATTTTCAAATCTATTTTCATAAACTAATGCACCGTCCACTTTGATATGAATTCTATTGGATGTAATATTGATTTCTATATCATCTTCTGAATTTACTTTGGTTATTCTAAAGATATTAACATCAGACATTGCAGTAATATACCCTAGTGATTTATAAAAAGAATCTTTTTCTCTTTTTAAAGTTCCTTTTACTACTTTGTAAATTCGATGCCTGTAATCATTTAAACTTTCGTTTACCTCCCTACTAACTCCATAACGAAAACCTATTTCATCTATCCAGGTGCTATTCCGTGTCTTTATTAGCCTATTTGGCTCTTCACTATTAGCTCCAAAGATTCTGAAATCATATGCTTCATTTACCACTATATTAAGTTGATCATAATCCTCTATCGATATTCCATGTCCACTTAAATAATCATAGAAAATATAATCATAAAATCTTTTAATTTTAAAAATATAATTTTTATCTTCATGGTTTATCGATAAATATAAATCATTTTCTGTGTTTTCGAACCAAATAGCTAGGCTATAATCTTCAGCATCTATAAAATTCGTTGCTTCTGGAATGTCACTTGTATCACTACCATGTATTGGCAAACTTGGTATTCCGCCTAACTCTATACCTTCGAGTACCTTAATTTCATTCAGTATCCCAGTTTCATCTAACTGTATGAAAAACTCAGGGCTCATCTCTTCACATAAAACTGAATAATTGTTAATCAATAAGTCTTTCTGATTGAATTCTCTACGTTTTTCCTCTAGAAGTGCTTTGAATTCATTCTCTGGAATTACGCCTGTTTTTACTTTATTTAAATAACTTTCATCAGCTATATAGTTTTTTAAAGTAAAAACATAATAATCGTACTGACCCAACTCTGAATGGTCACATAAAAATTCCATAGAATTAAATTCTTGATAGCTATCATCGCTAAGCTTACTACTGAAATAATAAAAGTTATCATTCCAACTCATGTCTTCTTGCAAGAATTCAAAATTAAAATCTGAGTCCTCCACATAAGACAATCGCCTTTCAGGCGTATGCCTTCCGATAAAAACAGATTGAATTCCCCCTTTTGCTCGCTCCAGAAGAAGGTTCAGTTTTATAGTTTCGTTTAAAAAGATTCGCTGATTCTCTGCTTCAAATGCAAAATCTATGCTTTGGGTTCTTGAAATTCGCTTTCTCTTAAAGGCTTCTCTTGCCGCATTGTATTCTCGTAATTTAAAGCTCTTATCAATTGTTAATATCTTATTTCGATTTTTATCTATAGCAAAGCTTTCAATTTTAATTGGATCTAAATTTTCGTTTACAATTGCGCGTTTACTTAATGTTTCTTTAAAATCTGACGGATCCATTTCTGCTGCTGACTGCTTGTAATCAGTTCCGCTTTCATAAGACCTAAATGAATATTCCAAAAAAGAAACTTCTTTCTGGTTAATGGTATTGTGTGTCAAATCATATTCTATATTGTTTTCACTTAAAGTATTAAAGCCAATTTCATTAGAGATCTTCACAATTAACGAGCTATTATTTATTTGTGAAAAAGTTTCTATCGGCGCAGTGTAAAATTTTATATCTCCATTAAAACCATAGGTTTCTACACTTCCTCCACCTCTATGCTCATTATTCTCGATAAGTGGTTCCAAAGACTTAAACCAAGTTTTACTGACATAAGTTCCATCATCTTTCACTTCGATAATTTCTTCTACTTCGTAATCCGCTTCATCTTTGCCTCTTAAAATTATAGAATAATGATTGTTGAAATTTTCATCATCTCTGATTGAATTATATAAACTTGAATTTTCAATTTTTATATAAATCTTTTTATAATCATTTTTAAAATCAAACATTCCGTTAAATGTATATTTCATATTCATGTTTGTTGCACGATTTTGAAAATGAAAATGACTGTCTGTATTTAATAAAATGTTCTCATCTTCTACTACCGATAGTAATCTAACATTTTCTTTTTTTAAAAAATGACTGCTTTGTCTTGTCGGTGCACTTAGAATCATATCTCTATATGAGTATTTAGGCGCCAAAAATACTTCTTGTCCATTCATAATTGCTGTACATCTCAAGTTTTCAAATAAACTACTCTCCTTTACATAGTTAAGGTATTCATCTAGTTTTAACGGTTCAAATTTAAAAAAATGTCCGAACTCAGGTGTAGCGTTTCCTGTCAAACTATATTGTGCCACTTTTGTTTGAAGAAAAGAATATCTTTCTTCATCGATGCTTTCTCCAATAGCGTCAAGAAGCATTGCGCTGTTTGAAGATTCATTGCGTCTAGTTTCACTCCACAATGGGAACCTATTTCTTAGGCTTCGGCCCATATAGCTCATAGTTCACCTTCTTCTAGAATGACATTTACGATTCCAAAAGACACTCTTTCATCATCATTCAATATGATCTCATTCCCTACTATTTCTTCTTTATACTCAGGTAGAGAATTAAATCGATCTGTTTTTCTTTGAAATACTTTTTCAAAAATACTTCCATTTTTTTTCCCCCCAAAAGATATAATATTGTCACCGGGAATTCTAGAGATAATAAAATTACTTATCTCCGTTAAGCGAACAGCACCCTTGCTTTCTGCAGATTCAATTACTTGATAGACGAATCGTTTCACATCATTTACTATTGCATCTCGATCAATAATAGACAAATTTCTTTTAACGTATACTCGAATGTCAAAATCAATATAAGTCGTTATACCCCCTACTACATCTATTGTAGTCCCTGGACTCGCAATCTCTGTTACTCGATTTTGAACTAATTCAATTAATTGATCGCTACTCTCTCTGCCACTCCCAAAAACAATCAAACCTAAACTTCCGATACCAAAATAATTTGGTAGCATTTTGATTTCAGTAACACCGGGAATCATTATTGCTTTTAATGTCACCCAATCTTCGTTTAGATTTATTGCTGCAGTCAGAAAATTATTTAATCTTGATCTAAATATAATATCTGATTCAACATCACTGCCATTGAGTATTGCGAATCTATTCTTTACTTTAAGTTTATTTTGATTTGCCAATGTATATGCATCAAAATTATGAAAAACTAGAGAATCTTTATCTATATTTTGGCTGTACCCTGTATTAACGCTTCTTACTGTGCAGTATTGCACTTTTGCTTCTGCGTCTAAAATATAATCATATAATACTTCATAAACTAAATTTGAATCTATATTACTAGGTCTTGCTGATATTAACGTTCCTGCTGGAATTGTAATATCGCCACCCCCGTTGATGTCTCCAAAATTTCCTTCCTCTACATAAAAGTATACATTAGCTTCATCAACATAGGTTTCTGCATATGTTGCCGGCTTTCTAAGCAACCCGTATTGCTCCATTGCGACGTTATCTAACATTTCTCCCGTAGCGTTAGAAACTTGCATGCCTTCAAACTCTTGGACAATCTCTCTTCGGATAAGATTTAATTCATCTCCAATTGTTTCAGAAAAAGTGCTAAAAGTAGAATCTCTATTCTCAGAAATATTGCCAAATCTATTTTGCATATTTCCAAACAAATTATTTTTTATTCTTCTTTCTTCTATTGTAAAAGCAGGTCTAGCCATTTCTTGCACTCTTTCCTTGTATGTATCGAGGTATGCAACGATTGTCTCGCATATCGTAAGACACCCCTAAATTATACACGTTATAAAAATCATTTTCATTAACATATATTGATATGTTAAAAAGTAGAATATCTTTTCTAAAAGATTCAGCTTCTATTCTTATTTTCTCTGGGTCAACAAATCCATCCTTCGTTAAGCATGAAAATATCATCCCTTTTGCTTCTTCTACTATCTCTGGATTTAAATTGCTCCCTCGAAGATAATTCAAGTTCGAAGCAATGCTTCCCTCTAACCCCCAATCCTCGTCTGCAGATTGTATTCGCTTCAAGATGGTTTGTGTAAGTGGTTCATATTCACTTTCGTAACCCTTTTTAAAATCATTAATACTTTCATCGAATAAGATCTCTCCATCTTCAGACCAGATTAAATCAAATTTTTCATTACGCATTTGGGATTCCTCCTAAAACTGCTGCAAAAGCACCAACGCAAATTCCACATTCAACTGCTCCTCCTGCGGGGAGGTTGAAACGTTTTCTTGGCGTCATATTTATATAAGGTATATTTGGAAGAAAATCCATTGGGGGCATACTTTGACGATACAACGGCCCTTCAACATTCCAAGTATTCAAAAAAAGAGTTCCACCAGGCCCTGGCTGCAAGTTGATTCCATCTCGACCAACCTCTAAACAAACCAATTTGTTTCGATTAGCAAACAACGCACTACTTTCTAATGAAAGGTGCAGTCCTGAAATACAAGAATCGTTAAATTGTGATTTTATGATTTTACTACTCATGGTCTATTCCACCTTCTTCCTTTGCCAATACCTGCTTGTTCAAAAGCTTTCATTTGCGCTTCCCAATCATTAACGGTTGCACCAGATATTCCTGACAAGGATATATAGCAGGTCTCTCTTTCAAAAAGGATGTCATCTTCTCTTTCCCACTCTATAATAGCGTTTTCAATTGATTGCTTATTGTTAGCTAAGCAATGAAGCGATATTTCTCGTCCAACAATATTGGAATCTGTTCCATAACAAGTCCTCAATTCATCGTTTGATTTCTTCCATATAACATTGGTCATTTCTTTATTGATGTGATCGAAAACTATAAAATGAATCCCGCTTCCAAAGAACCCCTCCATAGGGATTCCCTCTTCATCTAGTTCAACATCTATGTATGGGGTAACAGGATTATGTGCTCCGCATATATCTAAGATTGTACATTTTATTACAATCCCTGTGTTCATATTATTTAGAGATTCGTAATCGTTCTTTTGCCTTTCGGCTGAGAATGTGGTTCGTCTAGACATTAGTCTTCATCCATGAATACGTAGCCTAAAAGTCGGCTAGCTGGTTTCTTACCTACAAACGGTGATATTGCTTTACTGAAATTTATCACAACTGTTGATTTAAGTGAATCCAATTCACTTGCATCATATGCTTCTAAAACTCGATCTCCATACGACTTTAATTCTTGCTGTCGTTTCAGGTAACCTTTAATAGCACTAGAAGAACCATGATAAATATATCCTAACATATTATTCCATTTTTCAGTTTCATCTACTTCTTCAAATCCACCTGTTACTAATGGCAATCCATCTTTAACTAAAGGGTAGAGTTGAATTAGATTCCCATTTTCCATTCTTGAGAGAATATGTTGTCTAAAGATATTCTTTCCAAGGCTACCACTATTATATGAATTGCTTAATACTCTGTTTATAGTGTCTCCAGACTGTGAAAGAAGTAGGGAGCTTGCAAAAAATATTCCCATTTTCCATGGGCCACCGCCATAAAGTGATAACCCTCCACCCGTTGAAAGCCTTCGAATAGCTTCACCTACCAGATACGTTCCCGAGAACAACGCGCTACCTGCTCCAGCATCGCTTAATATCTCAGTTAACTCTGCCGGAATAGTTGCGTCTGCAGGAACTATATCATTTATAAATCCTGCTCTAAAATCATTGCCACTGCGTTTATAGGAATCTAAAGTTCTTTGAGTAATATGTTTAATCAACTTTTCCCGTTTTTCAGGCGAAACGCCACCTGCGTCTGTTGAGAATCCAACGCCTATATTTCTTCTGATTCCTCCTGCACCTTCTTTTAAAGTATCGTTAATTAGTTTCGTAACTTCTTCTTCTACGATCCCTCTTACTGTGTTTTCTCTCTGCTGGCTATCAGAGCCCAGCGCATTCAAATTGTTGTACTCATCAAATATCTTTGCTCTAGTTTCATAAACTAAGCTTTGACTTATCATTGGATGAGTCAATTCTTCATTTGAAGTTACTAGTGCATTTACTTCAACATCAGTGATAAAACCAGTCTCAAAAGAAAGCATATGTGTTACAGAGCAAACTTCGACAGGGCCATACATATTCGTTATGTCATCATGTAAGATTATTACATCCCATGGATTGATTTTTGTATCACCCAATATTGTTAAAGACCCTTCATACATTTTCCTTGTGCCATAAAGAAGCTCTCCCAACCCATATCGCAATGCATTACTTGGACCAATAATATTACGAGAAGAAACCGTCTTCTCTTTTAACGACCCCATCCCGATGTTTCTATTGGCTCTAAATCTTAAAGTTTCGATTCTATCTCCATACTTGGATAGATGTGGAGACCAAGATCCATCTGTCTCGGCCAATCCGTCTTTACTTCCTTTCTTTTTTGCTTTATCTTTTTGGTCCTTCATATTGTTGATAAAGTTTACGCTTACTGCATTTATCATATTATGAGAGGAAATAATTATATTATTAGACATCAAGTTTCGCTTTGACGAAACTAAGTGAAATTGCCTGAAAGGCATAAAACGTTCTTTTGTTTTCTTTAAATAATAATCAAACGCTCTTATTGTAAAATGTTTTTTTAAGCTCTCTGTTTCAGTATCATTATACGAATCTTTATATAATGCATATTCTTTCGGAAAGATTTGTTTTATAGTGTCTATAGTTAGACTTTTCTTTTTATCGAGATTAAGCAATCTTAGCTCACTGTGGATTTTATTTAATTTTCTAATTTCATTATTAGATATTTTCTTACCCCAGTATCTTTGGCTAGGCACTCCAAAGAAAACTCTATATTCCAGACTATTTCCATAAGGTCGCACTCCATAAATATACCCCGGATGCCTTAAGGTACATTCATGTAATATCTCCCAAATTGTTTGCCCGCTTACTACGAATGGGTTTTCAAATGTTTTTACATCTAATCGCTTATCCATCAATTTGAATGGATTCAGCTTCAGTTTTTTCAATTTATCTGAATTGGTAATATTTATTACACCCCAACTTGCCTTATTAATAATATCTTTACTAGTCATCCAAATATCTTCTAAATGTTCTGAACTAGCATTAAGAAACGACGTCCCATAACTGGGATTCTTCTTAGGGATATTCTTCATATACTGAGCTGGATGCGGAGCGAATATGTTGTCATCCTGTGGAGATAAATATTTCTTTTTCTTCAATTTGTTCTTGTCTTCAGAAAAGCTACCTACTATTGAGTAGTAAAGATACTTCAGTGAATCTACAGCAACATCTATCCCTGCTAGAAGTCCTGCAATAGCTAATCCACCTCCACCTATCATTAAGGGTAAGCGTACTGAAGCATAGCTTCTGATCGCTACATCAGCACCCATTCTAGTTGCTAACCAACCTTTGCTCAAAGCAGAAGGTGCTAACCCATTTAAACCTAAAGCAGTAAACCCTTTCTGCTTCAGTATCATTTGTTTCAAAAAAGCTTCTCCAAGTTCGCTTCCTGGCTTTACAGATCCAAATGGTAGAAGATTTGCCATCTTTTTAAATACATGAACAACTGACCCTTGCAAATATCCATGTGCTGCCACACTTGATCTAAATGGTGTTGCACTGAGTAAGCTTGCCATACCGCCACTTAGTGCTGGTAAGCTCTGGATCGCACCCGTTTGATTCGCTTGAAATAAAAATTCAAGCGCATCATCAAGGGTAGATATTACTTTGGTGCGGGTCACTGTAGTTGGAGTTCTTGCCGCCATGGAATATAAGTTGCTCTGCAAAAATTGAGCCCGCTTTATGATTAATTTTTTAGCTGTACCACTTATCCCAAATGGATTCAGCCAACTTACAGGTTTTGATACAACTGCATGTGTAAATTTACCTGCTGCATAACTCCATGTAAAAGCTCGTGATGCCCCTGGTGCTCTTGCAGCAGTTGTATACCAGCTTCTAATACTTTTTATGTACTTTAAATTCATTCCCATTCTAAGCGCTGGTCCACCTAGAGTAAGCAAACCTACACCTATACCAATCCCAAATGTATTATCCCTCACCCAATCAAAGAAATTTCGACTCAAACTAAAGTTAAAACTAGATTCTTTTTTATATAGATCTAAATCTAAAGAATAGTCTTTATATTCTCCTGTTTGAAATACAGCTCCAACTTTAGATCTTCCAAAATGTTTTAATTCATCACTCATCATCATGCTACCTAGTAGTTGATGTGTACTATAAAAAACACTTGCTTGGTTATTATCTTTGTTTCCGTTTCCTTTTCTCAGCGCAGTTAATTCATTCCCAAAGCTTTGTACTGTTATGTTGCAAATAGTATTATTTTGAGCATAATTAATGTCTGTTATTTTTCCAGAAATAAGTATGTCTAAATTATTAGTGTTACTTTCGTAACCTGCTCGAAGCTGTACTGTTACACCAGGACGCAAAACAATGCTATCAATGAAATTTCCTTCTTTCCTCATGTTTTCTTCTTTGACATTTGGATCTAAGTCAACATCACGCAAAACTTTCTTTTTCGTTCCATCTAGGATTCCTGAAATATTTTGTAATTGTATAGTGGCAGTAGAAGCTGCTAACTCTCTTGAGTTGTGCACATTAAAACTAATTACAGAGTTGTAATAAAAGAAGTCATCAAAAGCTGTTAATCTATCGCTATAAACTTCGTCTTCTTCTATTAGATATAATCTAAAAGTAGGGAATGCATTTTTAATAGTTTTTAATCTATAAATGTTCTTACTGCTATCTTCCGATAATCCTAAAAGAGCATTTTCACTATAATCTTGCTGCATTTCTGTACCAAAGCTACGCTTTGTTTCATCATCACCAGACTTTTTGATTTCCTCAATTAAACTTGATTTTAGTTTAAATCCCAAGCTGCTACCAAAAGCACTATTGATTCTTTGAAATTCTCGTGAACTATCATTATAAACAGTATCAATTCTTTCGTTGGCATCAGTAATAGTATTATCAATGCTTGTATATAAATGCTTTATCACATTTTCACTTTTAAGTGACTCTGTAGATGTACTGACTTCGATAGGAGCTTTTTCCCAATCATCATTAGCGCTTTTAGTATCACCATCAAATAACCCTATTTTCGTAGGTGCTACGTAAGCTGCTCTTTGGCTGTCTTCTGGACCGCTTAATAAGAAATCTGAAGTGGACCGCATAATTTCAGTACTGTCTACTAGCTCTTTAATTATGCTCCCCTGCTCCCCATCAACTTCTAATTTGCTTTCAGCGCCTGTAAATATTCCAGCTCTCAGCCCCTTTTGAAATTGAACTGAACTTGCTAAGATCTTTTTTGCTGCATGGGTCATGTTTTTATTATTTCGAATAGCTTTCAATTGATCTTCTTGAAAATCGTTTGGATCGTTATAATAAAAGCATGGAGACAAATTAGAATTGTTATAAGGGTTTTCTGGATCTTGAGGTAAATCAATATCAGGGTATGCATTAGCTTCTAATAAATCAAAAACGGTACTGCCATCTAGAACTCGTAACAAAACTGGATCTTTTGACTTCTCTACAATGCTTGGATTTAAATGCATATTCTCTTCCAAGAGCACCTTCAAGAGACTTTTTAAATAAGCCAATTTCACTCTATTTTGTTTTTTCAATCCTTCTTTTGTCACTACTTCTTCAAAGTATTTATCTAGGCCACTTATTTTTTCTGTGCGGCTAATATCGCTTACTTGATAATTCAATAGATATGGAAACTTTTTTACATCTTTGAATGTCAAAATATCGGCCCATTCTCTTATTGTCGTTCGAGGCAATTGTGTGTGCGGCCAGTAAACTGTATCATTCTCATTGCTACTAAAAGAAATTCGATAATCTACAAAATCACTACCCTTCATACCGCCCGCATGACCATAATTCTCAACCCTTGTTTTGAAAATATCTCCAGCATTTTCTTCATCAAAACTACTCCAGTTAACATTAACCGCCGGTATCTTGAATATAAAATTCAAGTAATGCTTTATCCCCTTCATGGTTAGTTCATCAGCTAAAGCGAAGTTAGATAAATTTTTATCTATCTTTCCTTCATCATCTACTAGTTTTGAATTGTTCCGTATTGAAGTTTTAATTAAATCACGTGCTCGACTATCAGTCTCCAAATTTAATGCAAGCTTGTTGAATGTTTCGAATATACTTAGCTCTGTATAAATGGGCTTAACATAATTATTAATTGCAGGACTAACACCATCTGAGTCACCTATTTCATCTAGGAAGTTTCCTATTTTTTTTATTCCCTGCTTACTGATGCTGGTTTTCTTCCCTAAGATAGCTTCCTTATTGTCAGCATAATATTTAATGTATTCTAGGAAGCTACCCTTTTCATTTAGACGCTCATTATGTTCTTTTTTTGCTAATTTATAGCGCCTCAACTGCTCTTTGGAGTCCGAATCTAACCCTGTAGTAAGCGCTTCAGTTAAATAAATCAAGTCAAGTAGAAGCAACCCCCACCCTACATAAGGCACCAGTCTTCCTCCTAATTTTGCTAATCCCTTAGCCGCTACTGCTGTCCCCAGCTTCTTTTGCACATGACGATTATACAATGCTTTGCCACCTACGCCTGCTCCAATTGTACTTCCAGTTGCTGTTCCCCAATGCCTACTTCTGGTGATTTCTTTTTGAGCTTCATCAATAGTAGAATGTCCAGTGAATAACTTCTCTATACTATTGTAGTACACAGGTAATACTGCAAAGTTGTATAGTTCTTTTTGAATGAACTTCATCTCTGCAATAAATTCTTCTTTGGTATCAGTATACAGATACGGTTCAGTTAACATTACAGATGCTAACTCTGTGAAAGATTTTAATAATTTATTATTAGTCTTTCTTGCCTTACCTAAAGCATCTCTTTGTGCCGTTTTAGCTTGCAATTCTGATTCAATGAAGTGTATCGATTTGGATTTAAAGTCTCCTTGACTGGTCTTTACTTCTGTAAATCCATATCCAGCACTTTTATTTCCTTTTACAGAAGTTGTTACTTTTGTATCATGTTCACTACTAGTTTTAGTTTGTACTGATAGTTCTCTGGCATAATACTTTTGTATTGCCTCGATTATCTTCTTTTGCCCATCGGTTAGGGCAGCAGTCCCTCTGGGAGGTAAAAATTTAAGCTCATACTTTCCTGCATTGCTGTCTATTTCAAAATTGTACTTTGTTACCGAACGTCGATATTTAGCACCCATACGGACTTCATAAGTTAGCGCTTTTCTTATATCTATTTCACTAAGACCCATTGCACCTTGATTATCTTCCAAAAACTTAATTAAATCTTCTGGTTTACTAGAAGCAAATTTATAATTTTCTTCTGAAGCAGTTTCTCTTGAATCAGGCACGGTTCCCGCAGTCTGGTTTGCAGCTTCTCCTTCTTCTTCTTCGTTTTGCTCGCTATCTGCTGCCTCTACTTCCAGTAACGTTAAATTACCTAATGCAGTATCAAGTCTACCTAAAGCATATTGTGGATCCCATCTTCCAGGTTGGTGTGCGCCAGCAACGTTTCCATGACTCACTACAGTCCATCCATTATTTATAATTTGTTGTGTAGTATATTCTCTTGTCTCATGGTCTTCTTTTGGAATTACAACAGGAGTTCCCCATTCCATTATACGGTGTATCTCTGCAATTAATTGCGCCATTGCGTTTATGATACTATCGGGTAGCTCTACTATTTTTTTAGGGCCAGCACCCACAGGATTATCTATAACTCTTAATCCATATCGCTTGCTGTTTGTTACTACTGGAGATAAGGCAAAATCAATTCCTATTGAATTACCATTATGGCCCTGAGCATGGTGCGTTCGGTTAGCTAAATCTACCATTTGGCTTATTCTAATTGTTCCATCTTTTTCTAATGCTACTCCAATGTTACTACTAGTTGTAGTTCCCGCCCACACTTGTTTTAACATCTCAGTATTGTGTCCACCATGATGCAATACAATATATTTTATATTAACTAACTCCCTTTCTGGCCCTACTTGGTTTGGGAGTCTACTTGTATCATTTTCAATATCAATATCTCTATTAGATTTAAAATTTTCAAACTTAAATAAGCCTCGAGTATTGATCTGATGCCCAACTCCATTAACAATAAGTCCATCAGTACTAGCCTCTCCAGCGGCCTGATCATCTGCCTCTTTCTTTCTTAAATATTCGTCTAATGCGTTTCGGAAAAAAGGTAAGATTTTCTTTTTTACAGACTCTATTTTATCGCTCCAAAAATTTCTATAGTTATCAAACTTATCTAGACCGTCTTTCCCACCCCAACGTCTACGTGTTGTATTTACAGGGTATACTCCTGTTCTTATACCTTCATCAGTGACTTTCATATTTGCATCTAGATGAATAAAACCATTTGATCTTACCCAATGCTTATCCTGCTTCCTCATTACAAATGCTTCGTTTTTATCTGGGTCGAACCAATTGTCATGAAGCGCACTGTCTATAAGAATATCTTTTGTTAAGTTTTCCGTACTACTGTATGCAACAGATCCGTATACGCCTATTCCTAATATACGTTTACGATTTTTGACACCTTTTCTTATTCCAATACTATCATGAAAGAAACGATGTTCTTCTAACAGCTCTAAAATTGCCGCAGCTTCTACGACGTGCATGTGCTCAATACGAAAATCTACACCTGCACCTGTAAAGTGGTTGCTCTTTGTTGATCTTCCACCACCCTGTTTATCCAGGGTTGAGAATAGTGCAATTTTGCCACCTTTAATTTTTCTATATTTACTTGTATATATATCTAAAAACCCTTGAATGGGGTCCAAGTAATCTTTACAGAAATCAAATGCATTCGTATCAATGTCACCTATTAGATGGTCTTGGTAAGTTTTTCTTATATGACGCTTTGATAAGGCATAATAAGATGCTGATTTAAAGTGGATCGTATTCCAGAATTTTGGAACATACTTTGCGGTAGAATAACTACGCTTAACTCCTTGCATTCCACTGTAATTCCCAATTGGAACTCCCTGGTTCTGTATTACAGAAGCGTACCTGCCTAGATAATTCTCATCAACCTCTGATGTTTTTATCAGGCCCATCTCTTCTTCATCATATGATTTGCTTTCACTGAATCTGAAGTTCAACCCAACGGCTCCTGGAGAGCCTTCTATTGTAAAAGTATCTGTTGAGGAAATTAGGAAATTAGGTTTAACCTCTCTTAATACTGCAGTTCCATCTTTATGCTCTATTACTTTTTCGTCACTATTGGAATATTTAAAAGAACCAACCAGCTTAGTAAGTAGGCATTCAACTATAATATTTGCGGCATCAGGTATCTGAGGAAAGTTCTTAGCCATATATGCTGTGTGTGCTCGAATGTTTTCAAGCTCTTTGATTTTATGTGGTAGTCCATCTGTCCCAGTATGACCAATGAAGTTGAATTGATATACAGGTTCTACGCTACCTAAAAATTGATGCGTTGGATAAGCATACCCAAGAATTGGGATTGAACTAATTATATTTCTTAGTGAACAAGAAGCATTAGTTATTTCTTGCTCAAACTTAGGTATTGAATCGGCGTTTAAATCTCCCACTGATTTCCCAGTTATATTCTCTATGTCTCGTTCTTGGAAGTTAGAATCAAAGCTTAGTATTAAAGCTTTTTGAAATACATTTTCCAATCCAGATCTATAGATGTATTGCGAAAATCCCTCTACATCAATTAAGCGCTTGATGTTATTAATAAATGGAGCATCTTTTTTCGTTAGAAAGCTTTTTCCATCAGGGTCAAGCTTATGCGTTCCCACTTTTTCTTTATATTTCTTCGATTTAGTTACATCATAATCTACATCAATCGCCTTGCCTGTTAAGCTAATTCCAATCTCATTCATTAGTTGTGAGCTAATCTGCAAATCGAATTTATTACTTTGTGTAAAGAAGCCAATCATTGTCCCTGCGGGGAATTCAACTTCACCCTGCTGCCTAATCCAATCTTTTATATCGTCATTGATTTGCAAACCAGTGTAAATTACAGTTTCTCCACGAGAGATTGCTGTTGTAATTTTGACAGTATCACTTCCAACATGTTCAATATACCCTTTAGCAATTGTTAAAACTGGAAAAGCTAAATTAGTGCTATCTAACGGATCCCAAGCTGCAACGTTTCTAATGATGTATCTTTCAGCATTGCCGTTATTTATGGTAACTTTCTTACCTGGTGCAGAATACTTTTGATCTACAGCTGCATATTGAGAATAAAAATTCTTATTCGGAAACAATGGAACCGCAAAGTTTAAGTTTCGGTTTGAATCCAACTCTAATACTACTTCCCCACCAGCTTCCCTTTGCAACTCGCTTGTAGTTTTTGCTTTATGAGCTTCGTGAGCCTCATATGAAGAGAACATTTCAAAAATCTTTTTTCTATTCTCTTGGATTTTCTTATCTTGCTCTTGCTCGTTCTTGCCTTTTCCTATACCTCTTCGAAGAGTCTTCCTATACCTGAACATGAAGTTTCCACCCAGGTTTAAAGATTTAAACTCTTTCACTACTATCTTAGTATTCATGCCACTAACTAGCATTGCATGTATTAGATCTCTTCTAAAATTAACCAACTCTTCATCTATATTACCTTCACCATCTTTCATTTCATGAAGGCCTACTACTCTGATGGGAGTGTCTGAGTTTATTTCAATCCCTTGAAATAGCTTGTACAACTTGTCACTAATTTTAATAACATTATGGATGTCTTCAGATTCTCTTATTGCATCTTTTTTAATGATTGAAATTCCAAAATTTTCATAAAGATACTTTAGCTGCAAGAAATTAGCATATCGTTTATATGCATTGGATTTTGTAGCTTCATTTATTAACCCACCAGATATTCTATTGCTAGGATTGCTTACGTCTTTTAAGAACCAGAAGCCATTTTTAATTTGTATCCTCCGTACACTGGATTTAACCCATGGGATATTTTGAGTTCTTCTTAATATTGGCTTTAACTCTGATTTATTTGACCCATAATTAGGGAAGACAGAATGCACATACTCTCGAATATCCCTGCTTGTTTCTACCTTGGTTACGTAATCGTTCTTGAAAAGTAGCGACCTTCCAAAAGGTTTGTAATTAAAATACCTTAAGTCTAGTTCAACTAAAAATGCGCCTGGTGAACTAGGATGATTAGCTATATTCATTCCAAACAACGTGAAATAATTAGGTTGAGTTTTTATTGCATGCGTTTCAGATAAACTCGCAGTTATGAAATTATTTTTCACCATTATAAATGGATTATTTCTCACTTGAGCAATTAATCTATGTAGCAAAACTAAAGAATCAGGAGCGAAAGTAATGCTTACCTGAACATGATAAGTTCCATTTCCTGAAGCTACTTTAGTTGAAACTTTAGACCGCAATGTTTTCCAAGAATATTCAAGACCTTCTTTATGTACTGAAATCGCAGTTGGAGGCACATGCAGTTCAATGTCATTTAATGTAAAATTCGGAGCTTCATCATTAAACAAATTAGGTATATTATTCAATTGGCGCATATTTTAATCTCTCATAAGCTTGTTCATATAAGCAGGTCCGATAGGTCTTCTGTTATCATTGATTGTTAATGATGCCTGCCCTCCAGATGAAACGAAGTGTTTACCCATACTTTGGGCAGCAGATAGACTTGGGGCTTCTCCGTACATTTTGACTGATCGATTCAATGATACAGTAGCTACACCACTATTAATAGGTCTTTCATAAAAATTCTCCATTGGGCTTATTCGTCCTGGATTTATATTACCATGTTCTCTACTGAAGCTTTGCTGCAGCGCACGATTGCTTAAACTCTGACCAGCTTTCAATGCTTCTTTAGAGCGTGAATCAGAAAACTTTCCACCTGGCTCTAAACTACCAATATCTGAATTAGCTCCAATAGCATAAGACCCTAATAGTCCTCCCGCTACTATACCTGATAGTCCTTTAGTTCTACTAACAGAACTAGCAAATGTTTCTTTTACAGCGTCTATTTTTCCGAATATATCTTCAAGCTCTTTCATGTTGCCTGTAATCGTTCCGCCTTCCATAGAGTAACCTCTATTTAGCAAACCAAACAATTGTTGTGAATTCATTTTACTTGAACCTTCTAGCATCTTACCTAGAGCAGCATTAGATGTGAATCTGTTCAATCCATGCTTTTTTACATTTTTAGCCATGATATCAAAAGTTTCAAACATTTCATCAACACTCATGTTCATGTCTGTTAATGCTTGTGTAAATTTTGTTGCTGCATCACCTTTGTCTAAATTGTGAAATTTTACACTTCCTTTTTCTACTTTGATGTTACCACTACCTGTTTCTAGCAATGTACCTTTAAGCACCTTTTCTTTGAAAAATGCTTTGAGCGCATCTCCGCTTCCTGTTTCATAAGAGGTTTTTAATGCACCCATATACTCTCGAGATATATTTGCAGCAATAGGAAGCTTTTTACCTTTGATACCTAGAACTTCCTGCGCTACAGAGATCAAACTGGCTCCAGCCTGCATTCTTTTAAACTGATTTGCAAAATCACCGCTAGTATCATCAGCAGCAGCTTGAGCCAAACCTAGCATGCCTGCTTTAACTTGAACATCTAATCCACCGATACCTTTAACAATTTGCTCTTTCTGATATTCGTCTACAAGGCTTTGAGCGACTGTCATTTTAGATGCTCCCATTCTCTCCCCTAACTTTCCTACACCTTCTCCTAGAAGATGCATGTTAGTTAAGAACTGAGCTCCGTAAGTATACAGTTTAGTTGGATCGACTTCTTTAGCTTTTATTTTATTTCTAAGTGCTTTATCAGTATCAAAGAATACTTGAAATGTGTCTGCATCGAAGTCACCTATACCAAAACGTACAAAATCCATTCTTCCTGAAAAATTACTTGTTGCCCCTGTAGCTTCATTAACCAGCTTCATGCTCATTTCAATTTGTGGAAATCTTATTGTACCGCCACCATGCTCTCCAAATTCTTTGTGCATGCCAACCATTCGCCGATAGATATTATCATAGGCTTTTACCTGTTCATCATTTAAGCTTCCGGTTTCTTTCATTTCACGTAACTGAGCTAAATGTCCACCAGTTTTCACTTCTCCTCCTAATGCAGCATCTAGTGTGGCTAAGTCACGATGCACCCCAGGATCTTTGGGCTGTATTTTTTTACCAGTAAAGTTAGGATCAACTCCACCTCCACCTACTCCGAGAGTTTTAAATACATTTTGATCCTCTATTATTTTTTTATCAACGTCTGCTAAAGATAGGCTCTTGTCACCCTGATATAATTCGTCTTGCGCTTCTTTAATTAAGTCAGTGCCTTCTTTTATTTTAGCTTGCTCAGTTTCTATAGCTTTCATCTCCTCAAAAAGGTCATTTTTTTTCTTTAAATGTTTTCCAGCTTCACTGTTGTCTAAGGTATTGAGCTCCTGATTGATTTCTTTCATTCTGGCTTTATTAGCATAATATTCTTCTCGTTTAATCCCTTCTACCCACATAGCATCTTCTTTACTCCTGTCTCCTACTAATGTTTCGAATACATCAACTTTGCTACGTATTGGCGCGACGGCTAGCTCATTTTTTGTTAGGATCTGATCCCCCACACCAGGAACCCTAGCTTTAAAATCTTCAAGACTTTTGAAGTTACTTTGGCTTCTTTCTCTTATGATAGCGTCAGCTTTTTTTGAACCAACTCCATATAATTCCATAAGACTCTCTTTATTAGCCCTATTTACATCTGTGGGAATTACAAATTGTCTTTTCCCTCCTTCAAACGTACTGTAGGGATCACGAGCGTACATAGCCTCATGCATGTAATTTCCAAACTGTTGGCTTCCTGAACCCTCGTTATATGCCATTCCTGGCATCGTCTTGTATTTTTTAGTTTCTAATGCATGTTGAGTTATACTATCATCACTACCCTGCGGTTTGAAAGTTACAGTATTATTAGAGTCTAGCAATTCATCAGTAAAGATGCTTCCTCCTTGTTTCTCAAACCCAAAGAAGCTTCCCATTTGATTGAGGAATTCCTTGCCTTGCTGAGCGTTACCTTGGAAATGTCTAAGTTGCACATCTTCAAAAGATCTGCCCGTTCTAAGTGCGTATCCTACATCCTCTAAGCTCTCTGAAAATATAGTTGAAATTGCTCTCTCTACATTTTTATTAGAGACATCTTCTCCTCCAAGTACAGGTCTTCCATACCACTTTTCGTTGCTCACATCATAGCTTATTTGGGATCTTACACCTTCTAATTTCTTTTGAACTTTCTTTAACTTCTTTTTTTGTCTTTTTAATTTGTTTTGTGCTGAAGTAGGAGTTTTGCTATCTTCAGCGGCATTTCCCATATTTTTCCTATCAGCTTCTTCTATAGCTAACTGCAGGCTTTTTTCTTCCTCCTTTAAAACTGTTTCGTAATGTAATCGATGCTTATGTGCTTCCCCAATCTCATCACCCAGTACACCTAATCTCCCTCTTGCATCTCTACTGCTATTATATTCGCCTTTGAAAAGTTTAAGTCTGCGTTCTTCTGGACTCGCATAAGCAGGATCGCTTTTTATTTTGTTTTTTTCATTTATTAATGTATTTTTCTCAGCTTGAGCTTTTTGTACACTTGGCAGTTCTTTTTGCTTAACGTACTCTTGGTATTTTTTTTCTTGAGCTTCTTTTAATTTCTCAGCTTTTTCAAATAATTGAGTTCGCCCTTTTTCGTCTTTTACATCCTCTATAGTTGCCTTTTTTAATAAGGCATCTAGTTCAGGTTGGTTTAATGCACGCCGCATTTCTTTTAAGTGATCTTTATATTGACCTGTCCACTCAGTCCCTTGATCTACACTTCTAAGCATTGCTAATGGCTTTAAGTCTTCAGTAAAATCATATTGATAAATCCCCATACCTGCCCAAATGTGAGAGAAACCGATTACTGGGTTTCTTTGTATCGCTGCAGATACTCCTTCTTTATCAGGGCGATGCATGCCAGTAAAAAATGCTTCCAACGTCTCTTGCATCACCTTCCTCACTTCTGCTTTTACAGAAGTGCTTTTTCGAGTTGCCATCAAGTGTTTTTCTACCGCAGCCTCATATTTTGTCATCCCATCTAAGAACGCTTGCTGGTCCATAAAAGCTACATAACCCATTTCTTTATTCATTACATCTGACAAGCCGGCAGCCATCTTTGCTTGAATCATTGCATCATCATTAAATACGGTTGCTCCAATATGGCCTGCTCCTTTTCCTGTACTGAAGCCACCACCCATGTAGCTTCCAGATCCTAGTACTCTTCCACTTAAAGCATGCCTAATTGCTGTTGCACTAGTTTTACTCATTGTGGATCTTACTTTTTTAAAACCCTTTATTGCACTACTGATTTGATCAGTATCACTTTCAGCATCTTTCAATGACGAAAGCGATGAAAGTAAGTCTGTCACTGATCTTCCATACTCTGCTTCAACTTTAATTATTTCATCAGCAGATCTGATTTCGTGCCCAATAAAACCTTTAAAAGTATCTTCTCCTGGAAGGAAGATTTCTTTTTTACCTCCAGTAAATTCTGTTAAAGCCTCCATTGCTTTTTTGCTAAAGCCCATTTCTTCTAAGTTTAGAATATTACCGCTTTTTCTTTCAGACAATTTTTCTACAACTTCACGCTCTCTTCCCTGCCCAAACGAAAGTAACTCATCAGCTTCTTCTTTCGTTAGTTTACCAACATCTTCCAACCCAGATATTTGCGCTTGTATTTCTTTAGTTCCTAATTTTCCTAAAGAATCTTGTGTGATTTTCATTCCAAGGAATCCAGAAGCTCTTGATTCGAATCCTTCCATTCGATTTATCATTGAGGAAACATATCCAGTAGCTTCTTTTGCATCCATTTCCCAAAATGATCTTAATGAGCTGTATAAAAAGTTTGCAAAACGAGGCTCTACTTTTGCAATATTCCTTCCAAGGTCTGTGTGTGGGGTACCTACTGAAGCATGCGTCGCTCCAATAACAACTGCACGTTTAGACATTTTATCTATAGCATTTACATAATCGTCTATTTGCTTATCACCTAAATTGCTGTCACCTTTTCTCAAGCCTTCTCTAACTTTCTTTTGAAAATACTTTATATTTAATCCAAACTTACCCTCTTCTGCTTGGTATTGTGCGAATGACATTACCATTGAAAAATGTTCTTTTTTAATACCTTCTTTAGCGGCTCTTTCTGAAATGCTTTCAAAAAATTTGCCCAAAGTAGAAGCACTTCTTTGCTTAGCTGTAACTTGATCTAATTGCGTTAGATGCGGCTCTTTTTTTAATAAGCTGCTATTTACTTCAGCTAGCAGTTTATCGCCATCATTCAGTTGCCTCATGGTGTCGTCTAGGACTTTATTAAGCGCATCTTCATCGGTACCAAGCATTCGCATTCCACCATGGATTTGAGTCCTTAAATATTGAGCGGACTTACCTACTTGAGCAGTACTAGTAAGTAAAGTGTTAGCAATTTTTCCACCAAAACCTTTTTCATTGAAGAAGACATCTCCAACATCTTCCAACCCAAGTTGATTCAACTTTTGCATCATACTGCCTTTACTAACTGTAAGCGTTGAGTCTTTGGCAAATGTAGAGAATAGTTTATTATGCCGAGCATCTTGATAAATTTTACCTTTTAAATGGTAGCGATCTCTGCCTGTTTCATTGCTTTTTTCACTCAAGCCCAAGGTAAATCTTCTCATACCTTGGTGCCGCTTAATATGGATGATGTTATCGTCTTGTTTCCCTAAGACAGCCCTTCCTTCATCATCACTAAACTTTTTGAAAAAATCATCGATGTCATAATCATCTCCTGCATCTTTAGATCCTATTGTTAAAAAACCCCTATCAGAATTTTCAGCAGCTGCTAAGACTTCAGTTAATAATTTACTTTGATTTACTCCTTCGTAATTAACAGTCTTAGTATATCCCTTCTTTATTTGTACTGTACCTCCAATATAGCTCATCCCCTCCCCAAGACCTAACATTGAAGCAGGATTTTGAATTACATTTTTTCCATGCACAGCTTGCTTGGCATGTTCAAAAACCATAATTGCACCTAAATTGACCCCTCTAGCTTTTTCAGCTATTGGGTCACTAGATATTCCAATCAATTCTGAGCCTGCTCCAGATATTTTTAATTGTCCTATCAAGTTGCCTGTGCTGTCTTTTCTGCCCCTTCCAAAAACTGCATCTGCATCTGCCCCTACAAAACCTCTAGCAACTTCTGGCCTACCTATATTCTGCACACTTCGTGCGCTCTGGGGGTTCATGCTAGCATCCATGTGCCCATAACGCTTCATCATGTTCATTGGGGTTGGCATCATCTTGCCACTTGCGTCTACTCTACGAGTAATGTGTCCCACCACCAATTCTCTGTCCAGATCAAATGGATCTTGGAATCTAGAAGTTAAAGTTTGTGAACCTGAAGTTCCACTATAGAGTTCGTTATTATATTCTAATAATCGTTTAGTTACATTTTCTCTATCTTTCGCAGTAAACCTTTCCAACCCAACTATTCTTTGCGTCGAAGCTTGTATTCTTGTACTTTCATTTAGTGCTTCCATTAGATCATCATCTATTAATTTTACAATCTCCCCATTAACTGTTCGACTTCTATTAAGTCCACCAACCATAGTCCTTGGTGTCTCTAATGACATCGATCTAATATAATCGTTATATTGATTTATATTTCTAGTATTAAAGTTTAAAAAGCTGTTTCTATTTTCTCGGATCATGTTAAATAAATGATCCTCCATATTTACTGTTGCTTTATCAAAAGCTTGATTGAATCCTACTTTTGTATGACCGCCTGGAGTTGATAAATTGTTTATGTTTAGATCTGGAAATAATTTTGTTGCATCTATGACTCCAGAACTGACAGTATAGCGCGTAGATAACCCTTCAGTGCCTCTAATTATTGCCATTCCAGTATGCTGATCTTTGGCTAGTTTTAACGCTACATTATGATAGCGACCCCCATGTTCAATTCTTGCGTATTGAGAAGTACCCAACCCCCTATTGGTTGGGTCAGCAAATTCATCGATAGAAACAATTTGTATATTTTTTCCAGGTGCCCAGCGTTGTAATTGCTGAAACTTACCAAGAGCTTTTGAATCCAAATCACTCATGCTTGCTGCTTTAAATCCAACAGTTTTCGTACCTTTTGTTGTAAACTTATCTAAAGTAGTATTAAACTGACCTTTAGTTCTCATCATCAAGCCATGTCGCTTTTTGAATTCTTCTAGCTTAGCCCCACTAGGGGCTATGTTGTTTTTATAAAAATCTATAACAGCATCTTTATCTTTTTGCTCAATTGTTTTTCCAGAACCTACTTCTTCATAAAGTTTTCTTACTGTAGCATCTAACCCTGTAGCATCGTCTGTCATCTGACTATCAGCAGTATCAAACAAAGCAGATAAGAATGCACGGGCTTCTTCTGGAGATGAAGCTTCATCAAAAAGTTCATTCAGTCTAGTATCACTTAAAACCGTTTCCTTGAACTTTTTTATACTTTCCTTTCTACTGCTCGCCATGATGGTTTTTAATGCATCGGCGTCTTTCCTTATTGCTATTCCTGCTTTACCTAACTCGTTTTGCGCTGAACTAGAGTTCTTTAAAGTCCCATAAGTTTTTTTGACACCAGATTTTAAGTTAATATTCTCGCTCAACATGTAAGCTGTACCTGCAACAGCAGCAGTAGAAAGAATTGTGCGTCCAGTACTTTTTACATTGGAAACTTCTTGCTCTTGTTTTTGTTCATTTAAAAGATTGATTAATGACATACTGGTTAACCTCTTACCGCTAAATTCAACATAGAGAGAATTTCAGAGCCTCTATCGTCATTATAGTATATCTCAGCTCTACTATTCTCATAAGGTGCATGTGAAGTATTTATCAATGTTTTACTAAAGTCTATTCCGCTTGAATTTTTCACCCCTCTGATGATTCTGTTTCTAGCAGAATTTCTTGATGGGCCAGGATTTTCATACATAAACATATCAGCTCCTTCCAAAAATGGTCGTCTTGAAACTCTCCTTACTTGAGAGTTCCAAACGTCGTAATCGTGTGTTTCTTGACCTGTATTATCGATATACTTTACTTTAATATCTTCTATATCTACATCTTTGTGCCAGCCAATCCAATCTGGTCCAGGTAGTGGGCGATTCTTAAAGTATTCTTGAACTTCTCCAAGTTTATTATGCATGTAATTTTGATCTATATTAGCTTTAGGATCTGCTCCCATTAAAGATAATTTTTCTCCACTATCAATTCGATTCCAAACAGCTTGATACAAGTGAACCTGATCTTCAGGAACTAGTTCTAAAATTTTATCCCTATCAGCTTCTTTTGCATTTGCGAAAGCATCAAAGAATCTTTTTTCTGCATTTGGTAAGGACAAGTACAATCCCAATGCATCCCCATTGGGATTGACTCCTGTACGAGTTTGTGCCGCCATCTTCATATACCTTTGACGATCTTTACCATTCTCTGCATTTTGCGCTAAGTTCATAAACTTTAAAAATTGCAATTTATCACAATGCGAATCTAACTCTTCTCGTCTTTCAACATGTACAGGTTTCCCATCCCAGCCCATTAAATTTGCTGCACTATACAGGGCAGGTCTAAACCAATCTCGAACATGCTTATCCCAAAATGCATTTGTTGTTCCGTAGACACGTTCTTGCTCATAAGTCTCGATTGCAGATCTAGTCCTACCTAATAACTTTTGAGTAGGTCTAAAGCCACCTGGTATTAAATATTCCACAGGAGCGGTTACTTTTCTAACTATTGATTCTGCACCTTGATACATGCTTCTTGTTATATCTGAAACGACTGGTATTTTGATTGCATTTTTAGCATATTCAAAATCTCTTGTTGAAGCTAAACGTTTTCTATGTGCTTCAGAAGCGTTTTCTAATATTCTGTTTTCTAGCTCTGTAGTTAATCCAGCCACTTTCCTTTCCATTAGCTGGTTTCTTAATCGAAGTGTTTCTCTTGATTTCGGAGATAAATCCGAAAGTATTTTATACTTATGTATATCTGGATAATCTTCAGGATCCAACCCTTTTAATTCTGGATTCAGAGCTTCATATGCTTTTCCAGGCAGTCTTGCAAAGCCATTTGGTATTGATCTGTAAGGGTCGCCTCTTCGATATCTTGCTGGCATCCAAGATGGCATAGAATTCGCAATTGGATTATACTTCTCTATATCAGAGCGAGGTCTAGGTAAAAGACGTCTTATTGGCTCCGAAGTAAATGCCATTCCACCAAGATCCATGTCCCAATAATCTAAAATAGCAGAATCCATATCTGCCGAAGAAGCCATTGTAAATTCCCTAGTCCCTACAGTTTCTCGTCCTGTTACTAACTTTTGAAGATAATTCTTTGTGTAGCCTGTTAAGCCTTCAATTTCTCTAAATTGATATTGCATCCCACCGATAAGTGAGCTTATTGATTTTGGAGATTTTGGTATTCCGGGACCAATTTGTCCTAATTCTGGACTAGTTCCAAATTCTTGTAAATATGTTCTGGTTGCCTGGCCACCACTTCCAACTTGATAAAGTTCTTCTTCATGCATCAATTTTGGAGGCTTTATTAATCGACCAATTGTATTAGATAGGATCCCCCCAATTACAGGTACATCTTCGAAAGCACTTCCTGTGATTGGGTATGGACGATCATAGTAATTTTTTTCTTCTAAGTGGTAGGTGAAGTTTTTCAACGCAAATCGAGTCAGAGGCGAATATTCATCAGTTTCGTCTCCCCAAACAGCCCTTTCTTTTGCTTGTGTCATTAACGATACATAAGCATGTGGTCTAAAATAACTTGTTTCGTTACCTTCTAGAGGCGTACCTCCACCTTCCCACCAGCGACCCTTTTTTATCTCAACTAACTTCTTTCCTGAATAAATCTCTTTTAATTCATCAGGATTCTCCATTGTTCCAAAAAGTCCCCCTGTCACAACTTGATGTGTTGCTGCTACTCCTAAAAAAAGTGCTCCAAATCTTCTAAAGATAGGAGAGGCGTTTAAGCTTTTTGCAAATTGGTCATAAGTCTTAGTTACTTCTTCCCCGTCAACCATTCTTGTTACGTCACCTTTTAAAGATGCCCCAAAGAAAGAATGATATATTTCTGCGCCTAAGATTTCTGTCCGTCTTAAAATGTTATCAAGCGCGCTTCCTTTTTGATATTTCTTATTTATAATTTCTATTCGATCCAGCAAGGACCGATTTAAATCATTCTGGTTATAAGTCTTGTCAAAAATCTCTGATCGCATCTTGGCGTCAACACTATATTCAAAATCTAAAATCCGCTTTTGAACTTCAGAGCTATCTTTTATCCCACCCACTCGATCAAAAAGATCTTTATTATTATTGAAGAAATTTGTTAATTTGTTGATTTCCTTGCTATCTAAATCACCTTTACCTTTTCCTTTAATGATATCATCAATTCTACTTAAATAGTCATCGTATTCACTTGAACCAGGAGCCAAACCACTTAACTCTTTGGCTAGAGGATTGTACTTCATGAATGCATCAGAAAAGTCTCCAGTTCCAGATTTTATTGGAACCACTGTTTCATATATTGAAGCTGCTCTTATTTGATGCTTTGTAAGAGGCGCTTTAACCTCACCAGTTTGCGCATCTCCAACTAAGCCTAGTCTATCTTTGATAAACTGTGGGACGATCTTGCCAGCTAAATCATCTACTGTATTTAAATTTCCTTCCGAAGCCTTTCTTAAATAATCCTCTCCATACCCAAAATACGATAATGCAGTGGCACCTAAACCTAAATATAGGCTAGTTGTCGGATCTGTAAATCCAGGAAGCACTCCTTCAATGCCCCTCTTTAAATAAGACATTCCAGTTATTTGCCCTAAATAAGATCTTCCAATATCTAAATTTACTGCAGTTGTAGCGACACCTTCAATTAAGCCTTGATCAAACCCAGGTGCAAACATTTGAACTGCCATAGCGGCAGCACCTACTTTGAATGGAGCTACTTTGGGACTACCCTTAGACATCTTATCATATAGGTATGCGAACCCCATGCTTGTCCCAGCAGATGCAACTAAGTTTCCTCCAGCACCATAATTGCGACGATAATGGTCTATTGTTGCTAACCCGACACTAGCTGCTCCGATTTTACTAGCCTTGTATCCGATTTCAAAGAATTGCTTATAAAATGGTCCTGGTTTAGTACTGAGTCCCAATCCAGTAGCTTCTCCAAATGCCGATAAGTGTTTACCTAAAATTGGCATTTGCTCTTTAGTAGCCGCAATCAACCTATTGAAACGATTTAGTCCTGCTGATAAATATGCTGTTGGATATGCCGTCCTTCTCCTTAAGTCTTCAAGTGAAGAAAAACTTCCTTTCGCAGAAGCTATTAAACCTAACCTTTCTATACTTCCATCAGACCCCTTGAAGATGTCATCAAATACCACTCCTCTCACGTCCATGTTCTGTACGAACCCTTGATATGCAGGATTGATTTTTCCTGAAATATTAAGTTCTTCTAACATGTCATAGAGGTCAGCAGAATAACGCAAGTTTTGAACTGCTACATCTTCTGATAAAAGTTTAGAGGCACCCTGCTTGATCCTTAATTCGGTTTCAACTCCAATCTTTTTGCCTTTAGTATCGAGTTTGTCAGCTTGAAATTCTTCAAGCTCTTCGAATACTAACCGCCCCCTTCCTCGCTGATCTGCTTCTTGTTCATAAACTAATCGAAATCTCTCACTATCAGTAGAAAAATGAGTACTTATGTCACCATATGCAGACTCGCCTATAATGCCTTTGACTAAATTTCTAGTACTTTCTGTCGATAAAGAATCCGCAGAAAAAATGTATTTATACATGTCTGCGGAGTCTAAGGACGATTTAGCTTTTTCTAAGCCTAATGCTTCTGGAGAAGCATATGGACTCATGAATTCTGGAACTCTAAAAGTGTTACCAAGGCCAAAAGGTGTTTTATTAGCTAGATTTCTAATTTGACGCTGAAAGATATCATACTTAGTGAATTTATTATTTGCGTCACCATATGCAGAATGCATCATATAGGATGCGCCCACTAATCCCGCCGCATAAGGGGTTAGAGATAGTGCTCCTTCTATTAAAGGATGCATCTCAGGTTCAGCTGCAACAGCTGAATGAAAAACGCCTCCAGGGCCTTGTTGAGTAAACATCTTATCTCCTATCTAAGGATCTTAATTCTGATTTACTCAACTTCTCCTTCTTCAATCTGTCTCTCTCTTCTTTGAGGAATTGTTGTTCTGCTTCTTGCATTTCCCAATATCCTAATTCTTTTTCTAAGAGAGCTGCATCATTAACATAATGCAGCTGTGGTTCATCTTCTTGTTCTTTTACTTCTACTTCTTCTTTAATATTATACATTTCTTTATATATATTTTCTAGGTCGATTCTTTTAAACCCTTCCTTGGTTTTTGATAAAAGATTTTCTGCAGAAACGAAATTTTTAATAAATTGCTTTTCTGTCATATTCTCAACACACTTAGGTGTGAAGTTTGTAAATGCAGAAAAGATAGTACATCGCATGTACTCATAAATGCTATCGAGTGGATTTAAATTTCTTTCTTTTGCAATAGAAAGTAAAAAATCTTCTCCGCTATTATCACCGGACATTTTATATATCATCTCTCCTGTAGAAATAGTATATCCTGCAGGAAGATCATTAGATAAATATTGTTCAGTACCTATGAAGCATATATTAAATATTTCATCATATAAAACGTACGGTGAAATATTATTATTAATCAATTTATTGAACAGATTGAATTCTTTGATTTTTAAAAGTCTGAATTCAAAAGTACAGTGTTCGTCAAATGCAATAGAATATAAATCACAGTCTGATTCTAAGACTTTTTTTAAATTCATTGCATATGCTTTCTTAAAGTTGGGTAGTTAAAAGCATCGCTTGTTGAGGAGTCAAGAACCCAGAATTCAATAAAATCATTTGGTAGAGTGAATCTAATATTCCTGCTTTACAATAATCTAACCAATTTTCATCTACTGAAGGCCAGACAATACAATAAAGCACTACTTTTTCTTTTAGTTTTTCTTCTACTTCTTCTGGGTTAGAACTTTCTCGCAACTTGCTCATCAATTCTTTTATTTTCTTCCATTCCCCTCTAGTAAGATGATGATAAATATACACATCGCCCTCTCCAAATGCCATTACATGTATCCCATTTTTTCCATAGACTCTTTTCCATTCTGAAATCAATTCTACTGACGGAGCACTTTCCTCTCCTTCTAAAAGATCTAAAATTTGATCCTTTAGGTCAGTTTGACCACTGACTTCAGCTACATTATCTTCTAGCACTTCGACACGTGGCTCTGGCTGCTTTGGCTGGATTTTGTCTTCTAATGCTTTTAATTCATCATCTAGGTTCATCTTTAAAGTCTCCTCTGGGGGGTTAGTTTGTTTATTTTCAATAATTTCTTTTATTATTGTAGGTTCTTGTTCTACCACAGATTTCTCAACTACAGGTTTTTTTACTCGTTCTTTTTTCTTTTGTCGTTCTCTTCTCTTTTTTAAAGCAGCATCTCGTTTTTTTTGCAACCGATTCTTTTTTGCCTCTTCTGCATTGATTACTTTTTGCTTCTCTATTTCAGCTTTCGATATCTTCTTTTGTAGCTCAATTTCTTCTTTTGTATCTTCTGGAATCGGCAAGAATGCACTAGGCGGCAAACTTTGGATAATTTGATCTGCAGTTGGAGAACTTTTTTCTAGCGCACTTTTTGCTCGTGCATTCAACGGTTCTCCAAACATAACTACGTTATTAAGTTTTTTTCCTTTTAAAGCCATGTCTTTCCTGTATCTAAAATGAGTTATTTATTTTTAAAATCTATTGATCTACCTAAGAAACCGTATTCCTCTAAAAGGACCTGTTCTGATATTTGAACAGTTTGCCCTCTAGAAATTATATAACAAGTCTTAATAATGATTTCACTTTTTGTTCCAAAACGAATCTTAATGTCAAATGCATTAGTTAAGAAGCCATTATAAGTTAGAGCCCCAGAAGACGCTATAGCTGGATTCTCTAATATATCAGTTAATATATAATCGGGCTTTACATAATTTGCAACAAAATTACCTTGAACTATTTCTCTTCCAGGTAACATAGCATCAAATTGAGTTGATGCATAACCATATATAGGTTGCTGAGAGTTTTGTATACTATAACTTATTCCTGCACATTCGTAGACTTTTTTGTACTCGCCATCCAGGTCAGCATTTTTAAATTCAATTTCTACATTAGCACCTGAAAAATACTCATAATTATAAAAGCTCATATTTCCTCCTATGATCCATTGAAGCCTTCAACTCTAATAGATGTATTCCCAATTTGTCTTGGATCGAGTTGTTTTTCTTGAACTTTCCAGTCGTTTATTTTACTTCTATAGTATGGCTCATATAAAGCTTTTCCTCGATGCTTATTATAAGATTCGATAATCTCATCTGAATTTCTTTTGTTTAAGTCTGTGAAAGGCTTTATATCTTGTGCTACGAATTGGCAAACTACCTCAGTTACCATATCGTTTACTGAAGTTACGATACCTTCATTTACAAACTCTACACCTTCAAGCATCATAGATCCACCAGCAGTACCATTACCATTTGCAGCTAATTCTGTCTGGTATCTTAGCATGATATTTAATGGAGATATTAAAGTTGAGATTTTATTGTCAAATCTTATCTCGCTTCCACCTCCTGAACCTACTCCTTTAGTTTGCAAGTCTCTAGACCAGCCAATTAACTCAGGATAGATATTTGCAGGATCTTTTGCAGCAAGCATCCTTAAGGGATGATCTTCTATTATTAAAAATACTATTGTTCCTGCTATAGTTCTTATACCCCTAGTATATCCATGTGCTGCTCTTTCTCCCAATCTTCTTACTGGAGATTTTGCTTCATGAATTGAAATAGAAATAGTAGCCATTTGACTTAATTTAATTGGTTCGAAAAAACCTGGATTAGCCACTTCTTCACCCAAGTCATGATTAGGTTCTAATTTTGCCTTGAGACCATAAGGGTTATCAGATTTGTTCGCTAACGAACTCTTCTTATTCTCATGTTCTTCCCATAATTTGTTTCTCTCTGTATTCAATTTTGCTTTTCTTTCTATATGCATCTTTAATGCACCACTACCAGGAAAAAAAGCAAAAGCATCACAGTCTGCACCAGAATAACTATATGTATAATTTGCTGTACTCATATATTCTCTTCTTATTGTACATTAGGATCGTTAGGGTCAGCATCGTCTGCATCAAACGCACCATCTCCATCAGTGTCTTCTGGGTGGAAATCATCTCCAGCAGTATTGTCATTATTAAGTGGGCGCGGGTCTTCTTCGTCATTTAATCCATCATTATCATCATCTGGATCCAGAACATTGGGAAGTCCATCCCCATCATTATCTGGGATCGCCGCATCTATTTGCTCTTGAGTAGGCGCAACTTCACTTATTGTTGGATCGAGTGGTGCTGGATCGTCTTGATCAGTATTGTCATTATCAAGTGGGTCATTTGAAACTTCTGGTTCTGGATCCTCTTCATTAGGAATACCATCATTATCTAAATCTGGATCATTCAAAACCGTCATGAAAAATTCATCTATGTCGGCATCAAACTCATCAATATCATTGATATTGGGAGCTACTGGTTCTCCCCCCAAACTGCTACTTGAGGTAGGAATTTGTTTAATGGGATAAACTCTTTCTCCTGGATTACCACCTTCATGAAGCAAATCAAAGCTTCTCCAAGGTAAAATATTTCTAGCTACGAAATTCAAAGAAAAAGGTATTGTCATTTGATCTACGCTAAATTCACTATTAGCAGATAAAATTTCACAACCATATAATCTCATCTGAGCTGATTGCCCATACTCATTAACTGCAACAATAACAATATCAAAAGGTAATATCTGGTCTAAATATTCCACATTATTTACAAGATAATTGCTACCTAAGTTTTCTAAGTTATATTCTTCAGGAATAGTATAGCCGAATTCTGCGGTTTCTGAAGATTTAATAGTTTTTGTTGAAGTTATTGTTGTGGGGAGTTGCTTCGAATTATGTAAATTCACAGCCCTATTGTGCATTTCTATTTCCTCTAAATTTTCTTCATATTTTTCTGTATAGACTGTAAAGGCCAGCAATGCATCTCCAGCCAACCCTGCAATCCCCCCTTCATAAATTAGTGCTTCAAGCATACCTCCCACGCAGTCTGCTATTGCTTCTCTAAGAAAATTTGAGGCTGCAGGAACGCTTAACAGCCCACCTGATATTATTGAAGTGGCAAGTGTTTCCAGTGCTCCTACGACTGCGCTCTTAAAGCAATCTTTTGCTGCGCTAGTAGCACTTCCTCCAGGAAATACTTTAAAGGATATAAAAATATCATATATGTACTCCCACCTCCCTCTTCTTTCATTCGGGTTATGCCTTCTATATTTTGGCTGCTCTACCCTTGTGGTGGTTTCCGTCTTCTCCGTTTCAATATTTTTAAAAAAGAGTTCATCCCTATCAAGTAATGCTTTTTCATTATCGAATGACTCAGAACGTAAAAGATCTACGTCTAACAATAGTCCCCTTATGACACCGTTTATACCACGCTTCCCTCTTGCGAAAGATACAGGGTCAACTGAGCCCATTACATAATTAGGCGCTTTTTCACGCTGTATCATGTAACTCAAGTGTTGAATGCTTCCACACTGCACACCATTAATTATCACTCTGATATCAACCCCAGAGAATGAACTATAAGATTGTGACAAAGAAGTCGAAGCATCTACTCTAGACATAGAGCCCTCCAAGCTATAAGTATTATTTTATATTATTTTATAACACTTATAGTTCAGAGTAATCTAGGTTTATATTTTTACTTAGTCGTTATAAGAGAACCTAGAAACACCATCAGCGGCTGCTTTACCTGGCTGCGCAGCCCTTACTTTATCAGTTTTTTCACCATTGTAAAGTTTATCTCTCATGCTCGCCTTCTCAGAATCTTGTAACTCGAAACTTCTCCACGGCAAAATCGTTCTGCAAACATAAGTCATCTGGTTTTCAATCACAATATCATCAATAGAGAAACCTGAACCTTCATTCAAGATTTCACAACCGTAAAGTCGCATTTGCGCAGATTGACCATACTCATTTGCTGCAACAATAGTCACGTCAAATGGCAAAATCTGATCTACATAAAAGACTTTGGCTACTTTGTAATTATTACCTAGATTATCTAACTCATATTCTCTTGTCGGATTGAAACGTTGTGTTGCCCCGCCACTGAAGCTTGGTCCATTTGGAGCCCCTGTCCCAGGAAGATTTCTCAAGGTTCTTCCAAAAGTACCTCCGCCGACTTGATTCAGTTGAACCGTAGACGTTTCATTGTTTGCATTATTAAGTGCTCCTGCATTTCCACCACTACTGGCGCCAAAACTTGTCCCAAGTATGTTGTTAATAACCCCAGCTGCACCAGAAGTAGAAGCAGGAGTGCCACCCTCATAACTAGGGAAGATCTCGTCTGCATCAAGAAGAGCACGCTCTCCAGTAAATGATGGAGTGTAAAGCATATGCACGTCCATCATAAGTGAAATCATAGTACCAGCAATACCACGCTTACCACGAGAATAAGATACAGGGTCAACTGAGCCCATAACGTAAATAGGTGCCTTCTCACGCTGAATGGCATAAGAGAGTGCTTGCATGCTACCAGCTTGCGCACCGTTAATAATAACTCGAATATCTACACCTGAATAAGATGTATAAGTTCTACTTAAATCTAATGAAGTTGCCATATTATTATCTCCTTAATATTTTTATTAAATGCCACTTGCTGGTGGCTCAAGAGTAAGATCAATGGTAATAGCTTCAATAGAAAGCGGCGGTATAAACGTTACAGAAAGTCTAACGATACCGTTAATTCTATCAAGTTGCGAACCTCTAAGCTGGGTTCTAATTTGCTGTGCATAACCATTTGCTACCAAAGATCTTCCTACTCCATCTAAGCGACTCGCAAGAGATGAAATTTGTGCATCAGTATATGCGGTACCAATAACTGTCATGCACTCTCCTCTGAGCACTCTTAACACTTCATTAGCAGATAAGATCGAAGAGATCTTAGTGTAGTCTGAAGTTCTAAGTGCTGCAGTGTAGATTGAAGCGATTACACCTGTTTGATCGATCATACAAACTCTTAATGCTGCTAAATTATCTAAAACTACTCTTGGAGTTCTTTGCTGAGCATTGAAACCTGCAATACGACCTCTAATCGGACCAATAGGTTCAGTTCCAGGCTCTAGCGTTGAAAGCAACCCTGCGATCATAGGCCCTGCATTAGCTCTGTAAGGCATTGCTGATCCAACATTAATTCGTCGCCCACTTGTCGAAATCAAATTCTTAGGATTATTAATCAAACCATATGCACCCACAACTACTACATGCTTTCCTAAATCAATAGGATTACCCATGCTGTCTAACGCTTCATCACTATCGTCGATCCCATAGGGGAGTCCATTTGGAAGCAAATCACCATTAGTTAGAATGACTCCACCAAAAGCAGCGGAACCTCTATACCCTACAGCACCCGCCAACAATTTAGTACCAAGCACTCCTGTACCATTTTTAGTTACTGTTACATCGCCGTTGCTTTGTACCTGATACTCAGCAGGATTTCCTGCCCAAGCGGAAATGCCATTTCTACTTGGTGAAGGTGCGCTCGTAGGAACGATTGCAATTGTTTGCGAATAGTTAGTAGACGCTCTGAAAGCAGCAGTAGCTGATTGATGCAAGAAAGAGACTTCTCGAACCTCAGTGTTGGTTGCGACTAAACTAGCACTTCCAGAACTACCAGGAGCTATCACGCTACCATTGTAAACTGGATCAGTAAAGGTCAAGATTCTTTCCATTACAGCTTCAGGAACTAACCCACCAGTAAGTTGGGTATGAGTCATGAAGAATGGATCCAACTCAACACGATCAGGATTATTCAAGCAGTAAAGGCTCAAAGCACGACTTCCACCAACTGTAGAAGCACGCAGTCTAACTGTATGCTCCGCATCTACTGGTGTAAAGCTTCCAGTACCACCATTGGCTTGTGGCATGTATGCTGCGTGAGCAACTGCATCCAATTCAGTAACAGCATCAACACCATTATTGTCGTTATATGCTCCAATTAAAAGCCATTCGCCTTGAGTTCTGCCATACTGATCCTGAGCATCAAAACGCGTTACGTCCAAAGTGAGTTTTGCAAAAGGAGTTTCTACTATAATCGTGCCAGAAACTTCTATGAATCCTGCAGCGAGGTAAGCATCATGGTCCACTTCTGGTAAGAATGTAACATCATCATTCACTCCAGCATCCCCGCCATCAAAGAAAGGACCCAAAGCTTCAAATTGAGCTCGTGTTCTGCCGTGCACATCAGTAGCGTCGGCAGGATCACAATCAAACGTTACATGACACTCAATCATTCCTTTTTTGTTAAAGAATGATTCTACATCCGTAACGCCTGTTTGGAATTTTGGATGCAAATGAAATTCTACAAGATTTAATGTATCACCTAGTTTGCGCTGAGCTGCAGATAGATCATACTGAATTCCATCGTAAATGTAACTAGCTGCTACGTTGCTATCAGAAAAAGGATTTTTTCTACCAGCCATAAAAACATGCGGACGACCATTAAAGATATATTTCCACATGTAGCCGAGGTAATGTTGTTGCCAGCTTGCTTGAAGATTTAGAGGCATATCATTCGTAAGTTCTACTGGAGCGGTATCTGCGAAACATTTATCACAGTGCAAGAATGAAATGTTTTCAAACTCTAGCTCTTCATAAGCAATTTCATTGGCTGCATATCGTTCACATTGAGTGATATGATCTCCGTTGAGACCTCCAATTCTCTCAAGAGAAAATTCACTTCCTGGATTTGCAGTGTTAAAATCTTGAATAGACTGGTTCGTCAATGCAAACTCATCGATAACATTGATTCCAGTCAAAAATCCGTTTACTGTTACAGTACCAGAACTACTTACAGCTCCATTTAAATTCAAGGAGCTAGATGTTTGCATTCCAGCTTTTACTGCTGCCAATGCAGCAATTTCATCCTGAGTCGCAGGACTGCTTATAGCAGTCGATTCAAAAGTAGCAGGCGTATACAAGAAAAAGCCTGCAGGAACATTAATCTCTACATCAAAGATTGCCTCTGCATCACTACTTACAAGTAAACCTTCACTATCAAAAAGTGGTCTTGCAGTAATACTATTATAAATTAGAACACGCTGTCTAATAAGGTTGCCTTCTTTGAAGGGCATCAAAATCAAACCTAGCTGATCTTGAGTTGACTGGAACCCCTCTTCAGCATTTGCTTCACGTGTCATATAAGGAGTAATCGTAATCCAAGACTCCTTTTCGTGCATACCTGCAGTATTTTTCTCAAGAGACATATGAAAAGGCTTAGCACCAATTCTCATTACGGTTAATGGGCGCGCATCACCTGAAATGGATTTAGCTGCTGCTAAAACTTTTGTAAGATCGCTGTTTACATTAAACTCTCTAGCTGCATCTTGTGTAGCTACAGCTGCTGCTGCACTTCGATAGCCTAAACCATCTAGACCTGATGCAGCAGTTGCAGTCATTAAGAGACCCGGTCCAGTAGCAGGGCTACTTTCTGCTGACTGTCTCATATTATTATCATTGTAGGTGGCGGTCATTTCACCTGCAATGTTACTATAGATATAGTTCTCGTATGCCATGTGATAACTCCTATTTAAGTTATTTGCTGTTTTGGAGGTAGTATTTTCAAATCAATAAGTGCTTGTCTTATTATTGCATATGCTTTAGCATCAAATTCTCTAAATCTTAAAAAAAACCTAATCGGCCGAGAGAAAACTCTCTGTCCATTTATATTCATATAATTATCAGCCAAACGTTCTTTCCAGAAGAACCTTTCAGCGCCCTTTAATTCGAATGCAAACGCAGAATTAATAAATAATTTTTCTAACCAAATTGCTCGCTTATTAGCAATCTTGTTAGAAGTTGCCCAGCAATTAAATTCTATTATATGGTCTACTGGCCTAGACTCTACGGTGATTATTTTATTTGGCATATTTGGACGAATTTCTTGATGAGAATAAGTAGCTTTTCGATGCGGTCGATCAGTACCCTTAGTATTCATCATACCTGGTTTTCTTTCAATAACTCGGAAAGTTATAACTTCGTTGCCAAATTCATCCATATTCTCAGGTGGATATTCTTCAACTAAATTGACAGTTGCATCATCATTTACTTCAGCTTTTTCTTGAGAATCTTTAATTAATTTTTGAGCTATTTCAAAGAAGCCATCTAAAGTTAGTGGCGCCGTATTCTCCATAAATACTCTATCTAGATTAATATTATATGGATTCCTAAATACAAAATCTTGAGGTGCTAGTGTTTCAGATGAAATCCTACCAGCTCCGTCTACAACGTGAATTAAGACTTGATCATTGTTACGATAATCATGCATTTAGATATTCTCTCTTATAGAATTTTCTTCTCTACAATAAACGGCAACATATTCAATACGACCATTATCAGCTCGATATTTTTGTATTGTCTCTGGTTTGTAAATTGTTTCTCTTTTGTATGGTACTAACAGGTTTCCTTCAATATCAAGAGACAAGTCAATTATTTTATCTCTATAAGAGATTTTTTCATCATATCTTAAATAAAACACTTTATAATCAGTTCTTATTTCCCCAGGAAATATTCTTTTAGTTCTATTCCCTTTACCACCATCAGCACCGACTAAACTAGAGTAACAACGAGAAAATCGCTCATCCCATATATATTTTTCTCCTAAACAATACTTACACTGATTCTCCTTGTCAGGCTCATCAGTAAGTTTAGAGACGCACGCACAACGTATTAATTTACCTTCACTTGTTTTTCGTGCTTCACGTATCAATATTAAATGGTTATGCGCTTTGCATCCTCCAATGCCAAAAACAATATCATCGAATTCTTTTCTAAGATCGATTTCACAATTACTTGTTTTGTCAAAGTTACGAATACTCATCTTCGTCCGTTCCTTTTAACTCGGGTATATTCGAGATCACTGAATGGAGTAAACCCATGCTTGTATTTGTTTTCACCAAAAACTCTATATTTAGAATTTTGGCTAGGCTGAACGTATCCTTCAACCCATGGATCATGCCATTCTCTAGAATTTTGATAATCTTTTACAGCTCTACCTTTTTGTGCAAAAGAAGGTCCAAGACCTTGACCATTGACAATACAACCTCCTGCATTAACTACACGCCACCATTCATCTCTTTCTAATTTTAGTTCTTTTACTAAATCTTTTAAGTCATAATCTAAACTATTATTATTTTCAATTAAAAGATCTCCCAATTGTTTTTGCTTGCCATCACTCCCTACGCTTCTTGAAGGCATACTGAATAAGCGAAGTGCAGCATCGTACATTACGTATCTTGTTCTAGCAAAATAGTATCTTTCAGATTTAGGTTTCAAACCAGTAATATTATTTGCCTCTAGTGAGGACCAGTGGATAGAGAGCGCAATGGTATCGTCTGATACATTATTTATCCAACTACCCATCTCCATTTTTAACATTTCTACTGACGCATAGAGTGGATTGTATTCAGTAGTAAAAAATAATTTATAATCTTTTAATAATTCATTTCCATCTACGTCTTTCAATCCTTTTAATTGGATTAAGATCAAACTATTGAAATCTAATCCACATTTTGTTTGCTTAACTTCGCCACCACTTATTACTTCAAAGCTGCCTTCAAAAGTAATATTTTCCCCCAAAATACTTACAGTCCATAAATCTTTCCAAACACCAGCTACATTCGGCGTGTATTCGGCATAATAATAGCCTGTATCAATTTTAGATATTTGAAGTCCAGGATCCACATCTAAACCAGTAGGATCCTTGAAAGTTATGGTTGCACCTTGTACATCTACTGGATTGCCGCAAGTATCAGTAAAAAGCATTTTTAATTTAATGGCAGAGTTTATTGCTGAACATTCTCTGTTGCACTTTACTTTTTTAACTTTTCTCGGAATACTAGTCGGCTCTGCACAACTATTATCGTTATCTGAACAACTCATAAAAGCCTCCAATTATATTTCTAAAGTTATAGTATCATTTGATACAGAGATGATTTTATAAACTTTTTCAGGACGATTCGATCTCGTTCCATTTGGTCCATCAAACACGCCACTAACAGGATGCGATTCTAGAATTATGTTTTCTTGTGTAGCGGTAGTAATATCAATATTCTTATTGAATTTAATAATTATTTTATTTAAATCTAATCTTACATTTATTTCGCCATCCGCTGGATCTAAAGATACTAATTCTAATTTTTCTGCAACTGGGTCGTTTTGTAAATTAGGTATTAACAAGCCATCAGGAGCAATTGGACTGGTTGAAGTATATTCAGGATATTCAAATATTGCATTGGTTCCAGTGTCAAAATCTATTACATATGATTGTGCAAGCAGAGTTTTCTTTTCGCATTCGACGATAAAAACTTCACCTTGAGCATAATCAGCCAATTCAAATTTAACTAGTACGCCTCTATCTGTTGAGCGCCATCTTTGAACGCATCTACTTAGTCTCCTATCCCACAATACATGAGCTGCATTATTCGGCTCATCTTCTCCATCAAACCACCACACATACTTAGCTGCGGATCCATTACCCCCAGTAACTATTTTAATATTTAATTTAACAGCATCTTCATTATTCTTAGGTTCAAATGTTCCAAAAGATCTAACTTTATCTGTACTGGTCTTTACATTATTTTCTAATGTATAAGGATCATATATGGTTTGTTCTGTGATTGCATTACTTTGATTATAGTCTTGTAATGCGGTTGGAACGTTAGTGAGATTATCTAAGTTTTGTCCACAAATAAATATTTTATATTTAGTATCAGTTTTTAAAGGCTCCTTTGGAGTCACTACTAATACTGAATAATTATTGCCACCAACTTTTTCTAATACTTTTTGTGAATCTAAAACTTTTAATTCATTTAAGTTGTTAACTACATACGTATCAAAGTTACAATCAACGTAACCTTTTAAATTTGGTGAATTTAAAAAGAATGGATTATTGCCACTAGAAGGGTTTATCCACAAGCCATTATCTGGACCTGATGTTGTATCAAAATCCGGCCCATAGATTACGATACTTTCTTTTGCAGCTTTAAAATCTAAAGGCCTATCAAAGACTAATACTATCTCTTGTCCAATAGGAAATTGAGTTTCATTATTCGTTGGGTAACTTTGATTCATTTGGAACGTTATCGCCATTACTATCTCCTTCTGATGCAATTTCTTGAACTATAGGTAATTTTATCTCTACAAAGCTACCTTCTGTTTCTATTTCAAAATTATACTCTTCTTTATGCTCTGAATTAAAGCTTTCCTTAATAAGGATTTCTAATTCTGTTGGTTCAGTTTTAAATAAACCCATCCTGTACTCCTGAAATGAAAAAGGGGAAGAGAAGCTTTCGCCTCCCTCCCCCTTTTATACAGGAAGTTGCTTACGTTAGTAAACTATCTCTTAGAGATTAGCCTTTACGTCAGACTCTTCAATATCTAGAAGATCAGCAACTTTCGCATTAACTGCACCATCATACTCGTTAACAGCACGTTTAACGTTCTTAAATACGCCAACGCCTTGACCCTCATGAGCTACAGCAAAACCATAACGCTCACGAATCTTAACTTTAACAGTCTCAGTACCCTCATCGCGCCACTCAACAGTAGTAGCGTCCTCATCTACAAGATGGAAACCAATGTTACCACTTGAAAGAAGGAAGATATCACCAGTCTCACTCTCAGGATCGTAAGGACAGAGTGGAGATACAATGATTTGGAAACCAAATGGGAAGTAAGAAGGAAGCTTAGGTGCAGAAGTAGCAAGCTGACTACGACCTTCAACAGAAGTAGCGCTACCGCCAGTACCCTGGCCAGAAGTTCCAATACCACGAGGATTCACAATGCTAGTGCCACGTGAAGGGCCACGTGCACCAAGAGCACCATTGCTATAAGGATCGCGAGGACCTGGATCACCAGTATAAGGATTAAAGATTGAACCACCACCATGAGCAAGCATCATGGTCTTAAGTACAGGATCCTGAATAAAGGTGTAGTAGAAAAGTGGGTGCATAAGGAGTGTGTCAGGGCTAAATCCTTCTTCACTCATATGTGCCATACCACGCATAAGGTTTTCCATAGTAAGAGAACCATTAGCTTTGAGTACTCCTACACCATTAGATTCTTGAACAGCTCTACCAGAGCAAACACCATAAAGTGAACTAGAAGGCTGAAGGTTATCAAAGAGAGAAGTACCTAGTTGCTTAAGGAATGCAACAGCTTTTTGCTCTTTGTGACGTACCATTGCGTTACCCATGAGCTCAAGGTTTTTAGCCATGATGTCGAAGGTGCTATAGCGAAGTGCCTCATCAGTGAAAGAAGCAGCAATACCGCTCTTACCAATGAATGCAGTTGAAACAGCGCCACCCATCTGGAAGTTAACCTCAGGGTAAGT
>MDTG01421414.1_pt1 | contig 72054 bp, 62 predicted proteins | sample 811421 | NCBI WGS metagenome assembly MDTG01 (sample SAMN05326645, study PRJNA326480) | marine metagenome | isolation source: seawater | place: Pacific Ocean: South East | collected 2011
ATCTGCGCCTCGGTGAAACGGCTCTTCCTCATTCGTCTGCTCCTTCGCGGTTGAGCAGACTCTACATCAGACTGAGGGATCTACCGGGGGGCAGGTCACAAGGCGCGCTTTCATGCCGCTGGAGTAGGTCTTGATCGGCAAGGACATGGACCGGCCGAGCTCGGAGAACTCCTCCACATAGGCCACGACGCGCTCCGTATCCTCGCCATACATGCGCGCGACGAATTTCGCGTTTTCCATGCCTGTCATGTCGCCGTTGAACCCGCCGCTGAAACCCAGCGGCCACGACACGATGCCATGGCGAAGGATGCGTCCGCGATCCGGCAGCTCCGCGCCCGCGATCAGCCGCATCAGCGTGGACTTGCCGGCGCCATTCTCGCCAAGGATGGCGATGTTGCGGTCCGAAGGCAGATCCAGCGTCACATCGTCGACGATGACCTTTCGGACGCCTTTGAGGCGGTAGGTTTTCCTGACACCGCGAAAGCTGATCATGACGCCGCCCTAGTTCTGGTGCTTCCGATAGAGGCGTTCCGCTCCAAAGGCCACGAAAAACAGGATTGCGATGTACATGCACAGATAGGGCACATCAAGGACCTGACTGTGATAGTTGCTGTAATAGCCGACGCGGAAAAGGTCGATCGCCTGAAGAATGGGATTCCACGACAGCCAGTATCTCATGGTCGGCGGGAAATTCGACGGGATGAAGAACACGCCCGACAGGAAAAACAGCGGTCGCGTGATGACCGCTTCGATCCTTCGCCAGGTCGGCCAGAGCATGTAGATGACGGCATTGGTCAGCCCGGCGCCCAGGCCGAGTGCCGCGATTGCCCCGATGGCCAGAAGCACCACGTCCAGGCGATGCGGAAAATGCGCAAGCCCCAGCGTGATCAGTCCCCCGAAGAAAATGATGTAGATGAAAAGATAGGTCATCAGGATCACGAGAAACCGCGCGAAAACCACATCGGTTTCCTTGACCAGTGGATAGGCCAGGAGCCCGCGATTGGCCTCGAAGACCGCCATCAGTGAGCCCGACAGCTTCTGATACAGATTGTAGATGAGAATGCCCGTGGCGAAGAACAGGGCGAAACTCGTCCCGATCGGCGGATGGCGTGATATGAGCGAGAAGATGAACGTGAGCAGCGCCGTTCCCAGAACCGGCTCGAAGATCGCCCAGAAGTAGCCGAGCTTCACGGCACCGAAGGTCACGCGCGCCTCGCGCAGCGCAAGAGCGCCGACGACGCGCGCCTTGATGACGATCGGGTTCTCGCGAGATCGCACTGCTGTGGTCATTCGTCTTTTGTCCGCGCCATGGCCGGATCAGGCCCCGCGCCGCGATACACAGTCGCTACTGCATGTTGTCCCGGATCGAGTACGCCAGAAGCACCCCGATTCCCCAGAGGATGAGCGACACAATGAATACCAGCGCGGTGTCGATATACCGATAGGGGTAGAGTGCCAGTTCCGGGACACTGGGCGATTCGAACACCGCGAGGAAGCGCTGCTGCCGGTCTGCCTCCGCACGCGCGCGTTCGAGGGCAGAGAGCGAGGCGGCATAGGCCTTCTGCGCGAACTCGAGATCGACCTTGAGCTTTTCGTAGTCGGAGAGCAGCGCGGACAGCCCGCCGCCGGAGCGCAGCGGATCGGGAACGTCCTCGTTCACTTCCGTCTGTTTCTCGAGCAGTTGCTGCTCGAGTGCCGCTATCTGCTTTCTCAGTTGCACGACGGACGGCGCATCGTCGCTGAGGGAACTCTCGAGGGTCCCAAGCCTTGCGCGCAGTTCGACCAGCCGGCCTTCGATGCTCGCGACCAGTTCCACCTGTGCGGCGGCCGAGGCGGCCGGATCGACGGCGCTTGACGACGTCCGGAACTGGCGCATCCGGTCCCGGATGACCTTCAGCCGCAGTTCCGCGCTCGCCGTTTCCCGCTTTGCGAACTGCACCGCGTCTTCGCGCGCCTGCGCCGAAAGGCGATTGATGAGGTCCTGACTGTGCTTGACCACAAGCGCGGCGATGGCTTCGGCATCGGCGGGGGTAAACGCCTGCACCTCGAACTTGGAGATCGCGGACGTGTTGTCGTAGGACGGCGAAACCATGTCGCGCCAATAGTCAACGAGGTCCTCGATCGGCGCCTGGGGATCAAGACGATAGGCGAAATCGACTCCCGGCCGGCTGAACGCCGCCCTCAGATCGAACTCCTTCTCGACCTTCTCCACGATCTCCCGGCTGTGCAGGTACTGAAGCAGGATGAAGGAATCGGTCGTCGTGGTTCCCACGCTGGAAAGGCCGCTGATTGCACCCAGGAAGTCGCCGCCGGGCACCGTATTGTCCATGCTGCGGACCGAGAAGCTCGCTCCGGCGACATAGCGGTCGGACGCGATCAGCAGGAAGTAGGCGGCTCCAAGCAGCGTCGGTATGAGCACGCAGAGCACGAAGGACGCCTTCAGGATCAGCCGTCGCACGCCCTGGGGGCGGATGTTTTGCTCGGCCTTGCGAACAATGGCCGCGGCTGCGCGGTCGATTCTCAGGGGAACGACGCGGGGTTCCTTCGCCGCCTTGTCGGCAACCTGGCCGCCCGCCGACGCTTCCTTGACGCCGGTTTTCTCCTTGAGAGCCGCTACACCACTCGCCTTGGTGTCAACAGGTTTCGCTTCCGCGTTGTCAGACATCTATTGAGGCACCGCAGTTGGTTTGCACGGCATTAAGAGATACCACCAAATCACAACGATCCGTTGCCAAATTGGAAATTTGATGGCGACGAACAGGCGCCGGGGTGACCGGGAGCGTGTTTCCGGTCACTACAGCGTGGAGTTGGTCCGTTGTTTTGAACTCATGCGGCGTCCGTTTGCAAATTCAATCTCGGGTCTCCTCGCCCGGGGCTTATCCGCAGCATGATTTTTGTAAATTTATCTCGGCATCCATAGTGACTTGTTCAGCGGCGCGGCTTATCAGACACGGCGGTTGGCATTGCATGGGGGAGCGAGCCGCAGGAGCTGCTTCGGGCATGACGCCTGGATGTGGCAAGAGCCTGACAGTTGGCGAGCCTTCATGACCCTCGATTTCACGACCCTCTACGTTGTCATCCTCCTGAATTCGATCGGCATTGCCGTCGTCTGGGCCGGTGTCGCCATTTCCTATCCCAAACTCGTGGCGGCGCGCTTCTGGCTGGGAGCGCTGATCTGCACGAGTTTCGGCGGGATCATGCTGTACATCGAGGCTGCCGAGAGCGCGCGATTCTGGACCTTTCTGGGGATCGCGGCGATCGGCCTGGGCTACAGTCTGATCTGGCAGGGGGTGCAGGTCTTTCTGGGCCGCTCCGCGCGATGGCCGATGGCCATGGGCTACATGGTGGCCTGCGTGTTTGTTCTGGCGCTCGCCGGTGACACGAGAGCGGGGCAGAATGTCGTCTTCTCCGCGATCCAGATCCCTCCGATGATCTTCAGCGCCCTGGCGCTCAGGTCGGAGAAAAGTTTCGGACTGGGCACCCTGGTGGCGCTCGCCGCCGCCGGTATCGCTCTTTTCGGCCAGTCGGTCGAGGTGGTGACCAATCTCATGCGCATCGCTGGTGCGCTCTCCGATGAAGGCTACTACGCCTTCGCGGCCTGGCTTCTGATGGCGACGATCATCGGCACCAGCACGCTGAATTTCGGTTTTCTCCTGATGGCGATTGACCAGTTGAACTCGGAGCTGGCAGCTCTTGCCACCCGTGACGATCTCACGGGGCTTCTCAACCGGCGCGGCATGCGCGAGCGTTCGGCGTTGATCGCCAAGCGCGCGAAGCGGCAGGGGGAAAAGGTCTGCGTGGTGATGATCGACCTCGATGGCCTCAAGGTGATCAACGACACCCATGGCCACGGTGCGGGCGATGCCTGCCTCGTTCACGTGGCCCGGCTTGCCAAGGGCCTGCTGCGTCCGGCGGATGTGCTGGCGAGGTTGGGCGGAGATGAATTCGCGGTGCTGCTGCCGGTTCATGAGGTCGGCGCGGCGGAGCGTTTCGCCGAGGCGCTTGCCGGGGCCGTGTCCTCGACGCCCGCCGTTCACCTCGGCTCCGTCATCGAGACCTCCGTCAGTGTCGGCCTGAGCGTCTGGGACCCGGCGAGCGGAAAGCCGCTGTCCGATCACCTGCAGGATGCGGATACGGCGCTCTACGAGACCAAGCGAAGCGGCCGGAACGGGTATTCCGTCTTCGATCCGGAACGTGGGGCGCCCGCAACCTCGCCGACGTGATGCCGCGCCCTTGGGGCGGTGTCCGCAGACCGACATCGGGGGATGCCTCACTTCGTCAGGCGGGTCCGGACGCGTGGCGCGGTGGCGCCTCCGCGCTTTTGACGAGCCAGTCGGCGAACAGGCGGGCGCGGCTCGTCGCGCGCGGGTGGACCCTGAGCTCGAAAGGAGAGGGGGAGGGGATGCTGTCCGCCACGAGCTTCACCAGCCGCCCTTCTCTCATCAGGTCGCCGACGAGACCGTCCCAGCCCAGGACCGCTCCCACGTCGTCCTGCGCCGCCTGAAGCGCGATCATGTAGTTGTTCACGTGCAGCCTGCGGCGCTTCGGTTCGCCGTGCCCCAGGGCGGCGAACCAGTCGTCCCAGGTGGTCCAGCCGGTCTCCTTGCCGCTTGCGTGGATGAGGGGCGCCTTGTGCAGGTCCTCGAGCGTCGAAATCGCGAAGTCGGCGGCGAAACGCTTCGTTCCAAGCGCGACGATCATGTCGCGGAACAGTTCGCGGTGGTCGGCTCCGCTTTCCTGCGTGCCGCCGTAGTGGATGCTGAGGTCGCATCTGGCAGTCATGCCGGGCACGTCGCTGATGATCTGCGAAACCGTGATCTCCGGATGGATCTTCCAGAACGCGGTGATCTTCGGCGTCAGCCAGAGAGCGCTGAAGGCGGTGCTGGTGCCGATGGTGACGTCGACCGTTTCGGGGCGGTCGCGGATGTGGGCGAGAGCGTCCGATATGCCCTCGAAACCCCGCTGCGCCGCGATGAAAAGGAACGCTCCCTTCTCGGTCAGCTCGACCCCGCGATGCTGACGCAGAAACAGGCTGCAGCCGAGGTCGGTTTCCAGCGCCTTTATCTGATGGCTTATGGCCGCCGGCGTCACGTTCAGTTCCTGCGCGGCCTTCTTGAAGCTTGAACTCCTGGCTGCCGCCTCGAAGCAGACGAGTGCGGTCATCGAGGAAAAGTCATAGGGGCGTGACATGTGAGGCGGCCCTCGCCCTGTGGTTTTGGATTACCTCATCTAACTCAAGATGAATTTTAGTGATATTGTCAATGCGGGATCCGGAGCGAGAAGATTTACCTCAGTTGAACATGCTGAGCCCGGGTTCCGCAAATGACAAGCAATGCACCTTCCCTCGATGAACTCCTTGCCCGCCGGGTGTCCGGCTACAGCCTGGAGCAGCCTTTCTATGTCTCTCCCGAGGTCTACGACCGCGATCTGGAGATCATTTTCGGCCGGGAATGGCTCTATGCCGTGCCCGCCTGCCAGCTCCCGCGAACGGGCAGCTATGTCACGATGCGGGTCGGCGCGAACGAGGTGATCATCGTGCGCGGCCGCGATGGCGGGATCCGCGCCTTTCACAATTCCTGTCGCCATCGCGGGTCCCTGATCTGCAGGGCCCGGGAAGGGCAGGTGGCCAAGCTCGTGTGCCCCTATCACCAGTGGACCTACGAACTCGACGGCAAGCTGATCTGGGCCAATGACATGGGGGGCGAGTTCGATCCGTCCCGATACGGCCTGCATCCGGTGCACCTGCGTCTGCTCGAGGGCCTCGTCTTCATCTGTCTTGCCGACACGCCGCCCGACTTCGAGCCTTTCGCCGAGCGGGTCGCTCCCTATTTTGCGGTTCATGATCTCGCCAACGCCAGGGTCGCCTTCACCTCGACGATCATCGAGAAGGCGAACTGGAAGCTGGTGTGGGAAAACAACCGCGAATGCTACCACTGCAGCAGCAATCATCCCGCGCTTTGCCGTTCCTTCCCGCTCGACCCGGAAGTTGCCGGCGTTCAGGCGGATGGCGGCGTGTCGCCGCGCCTTCAGGCGCATTTCGATCGCTGCGAGGCGGCAGGCGCCCCCGCGCAATTCCATCTGTCCGACGACGGGCAGTTCCGGGTTGCCCGGATGCCGCTGCAGGAACGTGCCGTCAGCTACACGATGGATGGTAGGGAGGCGGTTGCAAGGGCTCTCGGTCATGTCGCGCCACGCGACGCCGGTACGCTGATGACCTTCCACTATCCCGGCATGTGGAGCCACTTCCTGCCCGATCACGCGCTGACCTTCCGCGTCATGCCGGTCGGGCCGCACGAGACGGAGGTCACGACGACCTGGCTGGTGCACAAGGACGCGGTGGAGGGCGTCGACTACGATCTGAAGCGGCTGACCGAAGTGTGGCTTGCGACCAACGACGAGGATCGCGGGATCGTCGAGGTCAACCAGCAGGGGATCTTCTCGTCGTCCTATCGCCCCGGCCCCTATTCGCCGGGGCAGGAAAGCGGCGTGGCCCAGTTCGTCGACTGGTATGCGGAGCAGCTCCGGCGTGCGCTGGCACCGCGTCAGGTGGCGGCGGAGTGATGCGATGAGCCGGTCAAGGTCGCTGTCCTTCTGGACGGACGTGGAGCCGCTCGAGTGCGTTTCCCGTCTGCCCGAAGCGCCGAATGTCGTGACGTTCAGCTTCCGTAGCCCGTCGGGTGCCCTCTTCAATCACGAGCCAGGCCAGTTCATCACGCTTGAACTGCCGGTGCCCGGCGGACCGCTCCACCGCACCTATACGATCTCGTCGTCACCCTCGCGGCCCGTGTCGCTCACGGTGACGGTCAAGGCGCAGCCGGATTCCATCGGCACGCGCTGGATGATCGACAATCTCGAGAAGGGGATGCGGCTCAAGGCGATCGGGCCGGCGGGGCGGTTCTCCATAACCGAACACCCTTCGGAGAAATACCTCTTCATCTCGGCCGGCTCAGGCATCACGCCGATGGTCGCCATGACGACGTGGCTCTACGATTCCGGCGAGGAGCCCGACGTGGTCTTCATCAACTGCGCGCGCAGGCCGTCGGAGATCATCCTGCGCGAGCGGGTCGAGATGATGGCCTCGCGCATCGAGGGGATCGACGTGAAGTGGGTGGTCGAGGAGGCGGACCGTTTCCGCCCCTGGTCGGGGTATCGCGGCACCTTCAATCAGATCATGCTCGGCCTGATGGCGCAGGACTATCTGGAACGCGAGGTCTTTTGTTGCGGCCCCGAGCCCTTCATGCAGGCCGTGCGCGAGGCGCTGGTCGCGCTTGGCTACGACATGAGCCGCTATCATCAGGAGAGCTTCTCCGGTGCGCTGGAACGTGCGGAAGCGGTTCCCGACGACGTCGTGCCCGACGAACAGAACCGGGCGGAGGTGGTCTTCTCGGTGTCGGGTGTGACCGCACGCTGCAGCGAAGCCGACACGGTGCTGGCCGCGGCCCGCGCCGAAGGGCTGGTCATCCCTTCAGGCTGCACCATGGGGATCTGCGGCACCTGCAAGGTGCTCAAGACCGATGGCGAGGTTCACATGGTGCACAATGGCGGCATCACCGACGAGGACATCGAGGAGGGTTATATTCTCGCCTGCTGCTCACGCCCTCTCGGCCGCGTCACGGTCGAGGCGTGACGCATGGCGGGCGAAGAACCGGTCGAGTTCGCGCTGCTCGGGCTTCTGGCCGGTGAAGATCTCCACGTAGGCGGGAATGCGTTTCAGTCGCTCGCCGGCGTCTTCGCGCGTCTGCATGGAAATGTAGCCGATCTGGGTCAGGTAGATGGTGCGCGCACGCACGTCCGCGCCTGCCGGGTCGTGCCCGAAGCGCGTGAACATCGCTGCAAGAGCCTCGATGCGACGGGTGTCCGCACGCTGGACCTCGGCAAGGGTCTCGGGCGACTGCAGGGCCCAGCTCCGCACCGCGAACTCCAGGCGGGAATCGAACAGCTCCGGGTCGAGCCAGCAGTCGAACACGTTGAGCATCGCCTCGGCGATCGTCTCTGCATAGGCCTCGGCGCGACCGACAAGATTGCCCGTATTCCTGTCGCGCCAGAGCGAAACCAGCGCGTCGAGCAGAGCGACACGGTCCTTGAAGAACCAGTAGAAGCTCGTGCGCGACAGATCGAGCCGCTTGGCAAGCGGCTGGATTTTCACCGCGTCGACGCCGCCTTCCAGCAAGGCCTGGTACGCCGCCTGCAACCACAGGTCCCGCGACCCGCGCCATCCACTGTCGTTCGTCGTGTCGTCCATGGCGCTTCATTAGGGCGTGGGGAACATCGAAGTCAATTTCATTGACACTGGTGAACTTGAAATTGACACTAGTGAACATTTCTGGATAGCCTCTTTTCGAGATCACCGCCAAGCCAGACAGCGGAGCCACCCACATGTCGAGCGATCCCCTTCTCCAGCCGTTCCAGCTCAAGCACCTGACGCTGCGCAACCGCATTCTCATGACCTCCCACGAGCCGGCCTATCCGGAAGACGGAATGCCGAAGGACCGGTATCGCGCCTATCACGTGGAGCGGGCCAGGGGCGGCGTCGCGATGACCATGACGGCCGGGTCCGCGGCAGTGTCGAAGGACAGCCCGCCGGTGTTCAACAATCTGCTCGTCTACAAGGACGAGGTTGTGCCGTGGATGAAGGATCTGACCGACGCGGTGCACGAGCAGGGCGCGGCGATCATGATCCAGCTCACGCACCTCGGCCGGCGCACCCGCTGGGACAAGGAGTTCTGGCTGCCCGTCGTCTCGCCCTCGCACAACCGCGAACCGTCTCACCGCGCGTTTCCCAAGAAGATGGAAGACTGGGACATAGAGCGGATCATCAAGGACTATGCGGATGCGGCCGAACGCATGAAGGCCGGCGGCATGGACGGCATCGAGCTTCAGGCCTACGGCCACCTGATGGACCAGTTCTGGTCACCACTGACCAACACGCTCGACGGCCCCTATGGCGGCTCGCTCGACAATCGGCTGCGTTTCGGTTTCGACGTGCTCGGCGCCATTCGCGAGCGTGTCGGGCCGGACTTCATCGTCGGCGTGCGCTACACCGGCGACGAGATGCTCGAAGGCGGTCTGTCGCGCGAGGACGGGCTGGAGATCTCGCGGCGGCTCAAGGACAGCGGGCTGGTCGACTTCCTCAACGTGGTGCGCGGGCATATCGACACGGATGCGGGGCTGACGGACGTCATTCCCATTCAGGGCATGGCCAATTCGCCGCATCTCGATTTCGCGGGCGAAGTGAGGGCCGCGACCGACTTTCCCACCTTCCACGCGGCCAAGATCCCGGACGTTGCAACGGCGCGTCACGCGATTGCCAGCGGCAAGCTCGACATGGTCGGGATGACGCGGGCGCATATGACCGACCCGCATATCGTGCGCAAGATCATCGAAAAGCGGGAGGAGGAGATCCGCCCCTGTGTCGGCGCCAACTACTGTCTCGACCGCATCTACCAGGGCGGGGCCGCCTATTGCATCCACAATGCGGCCACGGGGCGCGAGCTCTCCATGCCGCATGTGATCGAGCGTGCCGAAACGCGTCGCAAGGTGGTGATCGTGGGAGCGGGGCCGGCGGGGCTGGAAGCGGCTCGCGTCGCGGGTGAGCGCGGTCACGACGTCGTGGTGCTCGAGGCCGCGCCCAATGCCGGCGGACAGGTCCGTCTGAGCGCGCAAAGCCCCCGGCGCAAGGAGATGATCTCGATCATCGACTGGCGACTGGCGGAATGCGAGCGGCTTGGCGTTTCCCTGCGGTTCAACACCTGGGCGGAAGCGGACACGGTTCTCGCGGAAACTCCGGACATCGTCGTCATCGCGACCGGCGGATTGCCGCACACCGAGGTGCTCTCTCAGGGCAACGAGCTTGTCGTCTCTGCCTGGGACATCATTTCAGGCGACGTGAAACCGGGCGCGAACGCGCTTGTCTATGACGATGCCGGCGACCATGCTGGCCTCCAGGCGGCGGAGGTTCTTTCCGGGGCCGGGGCAAAGGTGGAAGTCATGACCCCGGACCGCACATTCGCGCCGGAAGTCATGGCCATGAACCTCGTGCCCTACATGCGCACGCTGCAGGCACGTGATGTAACCTTCACGGTCACCTTCCGCCTCGAGGCGGTCGAACGACGGGGCAACGAACTCGTGGCCCGCATCGGCAGCGACTACGGGGGCGTCGCAAGGGAGAAATCATTCGACCAGATCGTGGTCAATCACGGCACGATCCCGCTCGACGAGCTCTATTTCGAGCTGAAGCCGGGCTCGGTGAACAATGGCGAGATCTCCCACGACGAACTCGTGGCCGGTTCGCCGCAGACGGTTGTTCGCAATCCGGACGGGGCGTATCGGCTGTTTCGCATTGGCGATGCGGTCGCCGCGCGCAACACCCACGCCGCGATCTACGATGCGTTGAGGCTTCTCAAGGACGTCTGACCTTGAAACACATCTCAATTCCGCATTGGTGTCCACGGAACGTGGGCGCCGGTGCCCGGAATACCTGGACATCCTCCGTGGAATCACCAAGACTTCAGCAAATATATTGATATTCAAGGAAATTGCTGGTGACCGGATCCGAGCGACGCCGAATTGCACGCAGTCGGTTGGCGCTCGGGACATCTGTTGCCGCACTCCTCGTTTCCGGGGCCATCCAGGCCAACGCGGCAACGCTTCCCGCCTGCGACACGCAAGGCGCGACGACCACTCTCGAGATCGCTCGACAAGGCGCTGACGGTGCGGCCGGCCACGGGACGGTCTCTCCCGGGGCCGGCGGGACCGGCGCCCCGATTTCCTGCCGGCTGGACGATGACAACGGCAAGACGCTCGTTCCCACCGTGGCCAGGTCGAATGGCGGTACGGGTGGCAAGGGCGACGAGTTCAACGCCATTTTCGTGATTGTCGGGTCGCCCGGCGGGGCTGGCGGCGCTGGCGGAACGGTCAATCTGGCCATCGACGGAACCCTGAACAGCAACAATTTCGGCTATGGCGTGCTGGCGGTCGGCGGCGTTGGCGGCGACGGCGGCGTGTCGTTCAAGAGCAAGCGCGGGAGCGGCGGTGCGGGCGGAGCGGGCGGAAACGGCGGCGACGTCACGCTGACCCATGGCGGCACGCTGACGGTTGGCGGCTACGAGAGTTCAGCTCTCGAGGCAACCAGCACGGGACGCGCGGGCGGCCTGGGCGGCGGCTCCTCCAAGGATCTGGGTGACGCGGTATTCTTGGGTCTTGCCGGAGGCGAGGGCGGCAAGGGGGGCGACGGCGGCAAGGCCTCCATCGTCAACACCGGCCATATCGTGATCGGCAACGGTGCCTATGTCGGCATCAGGGCGCGCAGCACCGGCGGCGACGGCAATACGGGAGGAATGTCCGACAGGGGCCTGCTCGGTCAGGTGAAGATCGGCGCAAGGGGCGGCCATGGCGGGCATGGCGGTGTCGCGTCGGTCACGAACTCGGGATCCATCAAGACCGACGAAATCGAGGTGACCGCGATCCTCGCGCAGACGTCGGGAGGAAACGGCGGAACCGGTGGCAGCGGTATCGGCGGTGTCGGTGGAAACGGCGGCGATGGCGGTACCGTCAACGTCACCAACAGCGGCACGATCCTGACCACGAAGATGCTCTCCGATGGCATCTTCGCACAATCCGTCGCCGGGCAGGGCGGCGCAGGCGGGGAGAGCGCGGCGGGCGGCAGCGGCGGTTCGGGGGGAGACGTCACCGTCAACAACTCCGGGACGATCACCACGCAGGGCTACTTCTCCACCGCGATCTACGGGATCAGCGTGGCCGGCGGTGGCCAGGACGGCGGAGCGAGCGAGGGCGAGATCGCGGTCGGCGGCGACGGCGGGGCCGGCGGTCGGGGTGGCAAGGTCACCGTCGACATGGATGGCACGGCGCTGGGCGCGGGCGAATACAGTGTTCACACGCAGGGCGCCTTCTCGAACGGCATCCATCTGATCTCGGTCGGCGGCGGTGGTGGACGCGGCGGCAACGCGGTGGCGACGGGAACCTTCTCGGCGGTCGCCATCGGTGGCAAGGGTGGTGCCGCGGGCGACGGCGGCGGCGTCACGGTGCATCTGAACAAGGCCGCCAGCATCCTGACCGAAGGCGATCTGGCCAATGCGATCATCGTGCAGTCGATCGGTGGCGGTGGCGGGTCGGGTGGCAGCGCCCACGCGCAGGCCTATTTCTCATCGGTTGCGATAGGCGGTTCTGGCGGTGCCGGAGGCGACGGCGGCACCCTAGATGTCAGGCTTGGCGACCAGGCCAGCATCGCCACGCGCGGTCATCATGCTTCGGCGATCATCGCCCAGTCCATTGGCGGCGGTGGTGGATCGGGCGGGCAGGCACATGCCTCCTCTTCGGCGCCGATCCTGGCGACCTCCGTCTCCATGGGTGGCAATGGAGCGTCCGGTGGCGACGGCGGCGAAATCACCATCAACCTCGGAGCGGGCTCGTCGATCTCGACGGGAACCGAGAATTCCGCCAGCGCCCATCTTGTCGACGGCGCCGGCACGCACTCGGTCGGTGTTCTGGCCCAGTCGGTCGGCGGTGGCGGTGGCAACGGCGGATCGGCGGGCTCCTCGTCCGTCTCGTATGGGGGCGGTGTGTCGTTCTCCGCATCGGTCGCCATTGGCGGCAAGGGCGGCACGGGCGGCAATGGCGGCAAGATCAACGGCACCGCCGACGGCAGCGTGACCACCTACGATGCCAACTCGGATGCCATTGTCCTGCAGTCCGTGGGCGGTGGCGGCGGCAACGGCGGTGGGGCACATGCGTTTTCACTGAGCGTTGGCAACGAGATCGACAGCATTTCGGCAAGTGTTGCCATCGGCGGGCATGGCGGACACGGCGGCGATGGCGAGACCGTAACGCTGGGCAGCGCCGGAGCGATCCGCACCGAGGGGGACAACTCCGACGGCATCGTCTTGCAGTCGATCGGTGGCGGCGGTGGCAACGGCGGGTCCGCGCTTGCCTTCTCCGCCGGCGTCAGCATTGGCCCGACGCTCAACGCCTCGGTTGCCATTGGTGGAGGCGGGGGAACGGGTGGTGTCGGCCGGGCGGTGACCTTCAACGGGTCGGGCAGTGTGACGACGCAGGGCCGGAACGCACTCGGGGTCGTGGCCCAGTCGGTCGGGGGCGGCGGCGGCAATGGCGGGTCCGCCACGACCGTGAGCGTGTCTGCCTCGACGCAGCAGTCCATCACGCTCGGAGCCTCGGTCGGCGGCGGGGGCGGCAGCGGCGGCCACGGGGACGCCGTGACGATCAAGGGTGTCGGGAACATCTCGACCTCCGGCGAGAATTCCATCGGCGTGTTGGCTCAGTCGGTCGGCGGTGGTGGAGGCAATGGCGGCAATGCGTCCGCCGTGACCCTGTCGGCCTCCGCGGAAGGATCGTTCTCCGCGCCGGTCGCCGTGGGGGGCAACGGTGGTGACGGCGGCAATGGCGGCACGGTGTCCCTGACCACCAAGGGCGGCAGCGTGACCACGGCGGGTGCGAATTCCGCCGGCATGCTGATTCAGTCCATTGGCGGCGGCGGTGGCAACGCCGGCACGGCAATGAGCGTGAATGCCAGCATCACGACCGGGCCGAACGCCAAGAGTATCACGACGCCGGTTTCCGTTGGCGGCAGCGGAGGTCCGGGCGGAACGGCGGGGAAGATCGACATCTCCTCCGCGACGGTGATTGCGACCAGTGGCGACACGTCGTCCGGCCTGATCGCCCAGTCGATAGCGGGCGGCGGCGGCAATGGCGGTGCGGCCATCACCGCCAACGTAACGATTTCGGATGAGGCGCGCGGGTCCCTTGGCGGCGGCGCGGCCATCGGCGGCGGCGGCGGGACTGGACACAAGGGCGGCACGATCGATCTCACCAGCTCCGGCGCGATCTCCACCGGTGGGGATATTTCGCACGCCATTCTTGTCCAGTCCCTGGGCGGCGGTGGCGGTAATGGCGGTTCGGCCTCGACGCTCACCTTCACGCTTTCGGCGCCGGCCGACCTGGAAAAGAAGAACAACGCCGTCAATCTCGAAACTGCGATTGGCGGCAGTGCCGGCAGCGGAAATCACGGCGGCACGGTTTCCGCCACCAATACGGCGGTCATCCGCACGCTCGGCAATCATTCTGCCGGCGTGCTGGTCCAGTCCGTTGGTGGCGGTGGTGGTGCGGGCGGAAACGTTGCCTCCCTCTCCGGCGCGGCCGGGAAGTCCGTGACCAGCGTGGGCGTGGACATCGGCGGCAAGGGTGGTGCCGGCGGCGACGGTGGCGATATCACCGCGAAGAACACCGGCACCATTGCAACGCTTGGAAACAACTCGGTCGGCGTGCTGCTGCAGTCGATTGGTGGCGGTGGCGGCTACGGCGGAAACTCGGCTCGTCTTGCGGCGGGAGCCGGCGCCAAGGTCAAGAACCTCAATGCCGTTGTCGGCGGCACAGGAGGGTCGGGCGGCGATGGCGGCAGCTCCGACAAGGCGAAGCAGTCTTTCACGAATTCCGGTGTGATCGTGACACAGGGCCATCGCTCCGCGGCGGTCGTGGTGCAATCCCTGGGCGGCGGCGGCGGTGCCGGCGGCGATGTTCTCACCCGGACGGCAAGCCTCGGGGCAAAGAACACCGATCACGGCAAGCGTTCCGTCACCAGCGGAACGACAACCCTGACCATGGGCGGTGCGGGCGGCAACGGTGGCAACGGGTTGGCCGTTTCCATCGCCAACGATGGCACGGCTTCAACCTTCGGTGCGAATGCGCATGGTCTCGTCGGCCAGTCGATTGGCGGTGGCGGCGGCATGCACGGTCTTGTCGATACCTATGACCTGAAGGACGGGACCGGAGGCGGGGCCTCCTCCTCCACGGCGCCGGACGTCAAGGCGGTGATCACGCGGGCTGTCGAGCGAAAGATCTTCGGTGGCGCGGAAGAGGGGACACAAGGCAACGGCGGTACCGTCGACATTCGTGGCGCGACCGGCAGCGTTGTTTCGACCGCCGGTGCCGCCTCCCATGCTGTTCTGGCGCAATCGATCGGCGGCGGCGGTGGCGACATCGGCCATGTGGAGGCCTTGAGCCTTCAGGCCGGGGAGAGCGCGCCGGGAACCGAAAGCGCGGGGACCGACAGCTCGACCTATGACTTCACCGTGCAACTCGGTTCCGGTGATCACACGCTGACCAGCCAGTCCGGTAAGAGCTCCGTGACACTTGCCGGTGGCGCGAGTGTCGTGACCTCCGGAGCCGGATCGCGTGGCGTACTTTCCCAGTCGGTCTCGGGTGGTGGCGGAACCTTCGCGACCGTTCTCGACAGCACGCACGTTGCCGGAGAGGTCTCGACCGCGACCTTCAACGTCACGCTCGGCGGAGAGCAGGGGCACAGCGGGCATCCGGCGCAGGGCGGCGAGGCCGGCGCAACGCTGCAGACCACGGACGGCCATGCCGCCCGTGTCGCGACGGGTGGCGACCTTTCGCATGGTGTGGTGGCGCAATCGGTCGCCTCCGGCGGTGGCAGCGCCGGTGTGATCGTTTCCGACGCGCTTTCGGTCGATCACCAGGACATCACCGCCACGCTTGGCGGAACGGGTGCTGCCGAGGGCGCGGGCGGCAAGGCGAGCGTTTCCGCCACAGGCACCATCATGACGGACGGGGCGGGCTCTTTCGGCATCCTTGCGCAGTCCGTGGGCAGCGGTGGTGGCGAATTTGTCGCCGACCTGGCCCGGAGCGATAGCGCGACGCTCCACCTCGATTTCGGAACGAGGACCGCCGGCTACGCGGACGCGGGGGAAGCCCGCGCGGATCTGACCGGAACGGTCTCGACGTCCGGGGACCTGTCCCACGCCATCGTCGTGCAGTCGGTTGGCGGTGGGGGCGGTATCGCGGGCGTCCTCGCCGACGGCATCGGGTCCGTCGATCTGCACTCGACCTTCGGCAAGACCGTGTCCGCGGGCGGCAACGGTGGCGCGGCGAAGGTTGCGTTGACCGGCGGAGCGGTCTCCACCATCGGCGATTTTGCACATGGCGTTCTGGCGCAGTCGATTGGCGGCGGTGGCGGGCTGCTCTCCCTCGATACGGACGGGGGGGCGGTCACGCTCGACCTGAGCCTGCAGGCAAGCGGGAGCGGTGCCGGCGGCGACGTGTCCGTTTCGCTGGATTCCGCCAGCACGATCAGCACGACCGGTCATCATGCACATGGCATCTTCGCCCAGTCCGCGGGCAATGGCGGTGGACTGGTGACGGTCAACGGCAAGGTGTCCGGAACGCCGACATCGCATATCGGCGCATCCGGGGCAGGCGGATCGGTAACCGTCACCTCGCACGGCGACATCAGCACGTTCGGTGACTACTCGGACGGTATCTTTGCCTATTCGGCGAGCGGCGCGGCGCTCGTTATGGAAAGCGCCGACGGCGTGCGGGAGATTACCGGTTACGAGACAGGCACGCAGTCCGGCCAGGTGAGCGTTACCCAAAGCGGCACGGTCTCGGTGTCCGGTGCCCATGCATCGGGCATCCACGCGCTGGCACGCCGTTCCGACGGACTGGGCATTGCTCTCGATGTCTCGGGCAAGGTGATCGCCTCGGGCGAAGGCGGTGCCGGCATCCGCGCGATCAATGGCATTGCGGCGACTTCGGGCGGCTCCAGGGTCTCGACGAAGGTCGATATCCGAAAGGGTGCGTTTGTGCTTGCGCGTGATGCGGACACGGCGACCAGCGCCATCGTGATCGGAGACGAACGCTCGGCGTTCGAGCTCAAGATCGAGGGCACCGTCGCGGCGGTCGGCGCCGATGGCTCCAAGATCGCGACCTACGGCGGCAAGCAGCGTGCCGTCAGCGCCAGCGGTCACGGTGCCATCGTGGTCGGGGAGAGCGGTGGCGTCGAAGGCACGATCGAGGTGGCCCGTGGCACCGTCGCCGTGCTCAACAGGGGCGTGATCGACGGGTCGGTGATCAATGCGGGCCTCTACACCACGGAAAAGGGCAGTCGCCACTTCCTGGAGATCGACCCCGTTGCGGGTACCTCCGCCTATATTTCCGCACTGGCCGTGACCCACAACGGCGGCACGCTCAATCCGTATCTCTCGTCCTTCGGAAAGCTGGCGAACTCCGTCGAGATCGTCGACAGCCTCGGCGCGAGTGCCTTCGAGGGACATGTGTCCGACACGCCGGTGCTCAGCTTCCAGACGTCGTCCGACATGCTGAGCGTCAAGGTCACGGGCGTTGATGCAAGCTTCGCGGACGCCGGACTTTCCGGCAACGCTGCCTCGGTGGCCCGGGCCGTGGATCCGCTCGTTGCGCGCTGGATGGACGGTGAGGCAGTTTCCGCCGGCGACGAACGGCTTTACGAGTTCCTGCTCGGTGCGGCCAACACGACGACGCTCTCGGCCCTCTCGCGGACGCTCACGGATCACCTTGACGCCTCGCAGGACTATGACCTGGCGGTGACCCAGCATACGGCTGCCATCTCGCACATCGACAACCTGCACAGTTGCGGCACCCAGTACGGGCCCTGGGCGGCCCTGCGTGAGGATGAATGCACCTGGGGGAAGGCGACGCAGAGCTTCACCGACAATTTCGCGGCCAACACCACGGTGCGTCTGTCGGGCTTCTCGTTCGGCCGGCAGGCGTCGATTGCCGAGAACTGGCGCCTCGGGCTCGGAGCCGGGTTCAACGTCAGCAACAGCAGCGGCGCGGGTGTTTCAAGCGATGGCTACGGGATTCATGCGGGCGGTGTGCTGAAGTACACGCAGGGACCGTGGCTCGCGACCGCCGCGCTGTCGGGCTCCTATTCCTGGGGCGACAGCAAGCGCTACGTGCCGGTCTCGGGCGATATCGCGCGGGCAAGGCTTCGCGCGGCGGGCATCTCGGGTCGTGTGCGGCTGGCGCATGAACTGGACTTCGGCCGCGTCTTCGCGATCCCCACGCTGGATCTCGACATGTCCTGGATCCACGATTTCGGTTACACGGAGCGGGATGCGGGAAGTCTCGGGCTGGCGCTTGACGCACACGACATGTTCATCGCCGACCTGCATCCGCAGTTGCGTATCGGAACGGACCTGCGCTTCGACGATGATCTCGTGGTGCGCCCCTATCTCGAAGCCGGCGTTGCCTTCGCGCTCGACAACGAACACAGGATGACCCAGTCCTTCGCAAGCGGAGCCTTGGCGGGGGCGAAGCTGTCGTTGACCTCGGAGCGCGAGAAGGTGCGCGGAACCGTCGCGGCGGGCTTCAGCGTGCTTCAGGGCGAGCGTTTCGAGGCGAAGCTGCACTACAGCGGCAGCTTCGGCGAGGAAAGCCGGTCCCATTCCGCAAGCCTCAAGGTCGGTCTGCACTTCTGAGCGGTTTGCGGGCGGCGCGCCGGGAGGAAGCGCGCCGCGCAGGACGACGTGGGGCGGGCTCAGGCGCCGCGACGGGCCTTGTAGACGCGGCTAACCGGCGCGATACCAAGGCCGCTTTCGCAATAGGCGACCGCGTCGAGCAGCTTCTCCATTGAGAGGCCTGTTTCGTAGCCTTCTCCCTCGAGCATGTAGAGCACGTCCTCGGTGGCGACATTGCCGGTCGCACCCGGTGCAAAAGGGCAGCCTCCAAGGCCGCCGGCAGCGGCGTCAACCGTGCGAATGCCCATCCGCACTGCTTCCAGAACGTTGGCGACGCCCAGCCCGTAGGTGTCGTGAAAATGGGCCGCCACGTCCTCCAGGGGCACATGGTCCGAGACCGCCTCGATGACGGCGGCGATCCGGCGCGGCGTTGCCCTGCCGAGGGTCTCGCCGAGCGCGATCTCGCCGCAGCCCATGTCCCTGAGGGCCCTGGCCACGGGGGCGACCGCCTCGGGAGGCACCTCACCGGTGTAGGGGCAGTCGGTGATCGTTGAAATGTATCCGCGCACGAAGACGCCTGCCGCCCGTGCCGCGCTGACGAGTGGCGCGAAGCGCTCGAGCGAGGCGTCGACGGTCCGGCCGATGTTCTTGAGCGCGAAGGCATCGCTTGCAGCGGTGAAGACGGCGATTGCACGTGCGCCGTTTTCCAGGGCCTGGTCGAGCCCGCGCCGGTTGGCGACGAGCACCATGTCGCCGGCCCGCTCGCGCGAGCCGGTGGCCGCCATGACGTCCGCCGTGTCGGCCATGCGCGGCACACGGTCGGGGGCGACGAAGGCGCCTACCTCGATACGCCTTGCACCTGCCTCGCGCAGCCGTTCCACGAGCCCGATGCGTGCGCTCGTCGCGATCGGCTTCGGCCAGGCCTGGAGGCCGTCCCTTGGGCCGACCTCCACGATTTCGACGTGCTGGCTCACTTGCCGCCCCGGAGGCGGGCAAGGATCTCTTCGGCCAGGTCCTGGCGAACCTTGCCGAGCGCCTTGAGCTCACTCGCGACCTGGTCGATTTCCGCGCCGACGGCGCCGATCGCAAGCGCGACGTTCTGGGCATGAAGCGCCATATGGCCCTTCTGGATGCCGGTCGTGGCGAGGGCGCGCATGGCTCCGAAGTTCTGCGCCAGACCGACCGAGACGATGATGCGGGCGAGTTCGTCCGCCGTCTTCACGCCGAGCACCGCGAGGTTTGCCTGGGCGGTCGGATGGACCTTGGTGGCGCCGCCGATGAGGCCGACGGCCATCGGCATCTCGAGAATGCCGACCAGATTTCCGTCCGCGTCCGCCTCCCAGCGCGACATGGACCGGTAGTGGCCGTCCTTCGCCGCGAAGGCGTGCGCACCGGCCTCGATGGCGCGGGTGTCGTTGCCGGTGGCGAGAACCACGGCGCTGACACCGTTCATGATGCCCTTGTTGTGCGTCGCCGCGCGATAGGGATCCGCATCGGCGAAATGGTAGGCCGAGAGCATGTCGTCGCGGACCTGCTCGCCGCCGATCTGGTCGAGCGGCCAGACGGCGCGGGCACGCACCACGCGGCGGTCGGCGAGGTTGGTCAGGATGCGCAGAAGGCTGCGCGCGCCGGTCCACTCGACGAGCTTTGGCGCCAGCGCCTCGGCCATGCTGTTGACGGCGTTCGCTCCCATCGCGTCGCGCGTGTCGACGATGATGTGGACGATGGTCATCGGGCCTTCGTCGGTTTCGAGCACGCGGATGTCGAGATCGCGGAAACCGCCGCCGAACTTCAGGAGCAGCGGGTCCGTCTCGTCGCAGATCGCGCGGATCTCGTCCATGCGCTCATAGACCTTGAGGCGGACGTTCTCCGGGTCGCTGGCGCCGAGAAGCTGGATCTGGGCCGCCATGACTGGGCCGCTGCTGGAGGTGCGGAAGCCGCCGGTCGGGCGGCAGCGCTTCGCGGAGTTGCAGACGGCGGCGACGACGGAGGACTCCTCGGTCGCCATGGGAACGACCATCTCGCGGCCGTCGACGATCATGTTGGTGGCGATGCCCACCGGGATCGCCATGGAGGTGATCGCGTTCTCGACCAGCCGGTCGGCGAGCTCGATCTGGCCCTCGGCCGCGGCGGAAAGGCTGGCGATGGCCTCGTTTCCGAGATTCGCCTGTTGCGCCACGGCCTGAAGGCGGGCCTCCGGCGTCATCTTGTGAAGGCCTTCAATACGAGACGATCGGACGTCGCTCATCGTGTGTCCTGCTTTTTACTTGATCATGGAATGGGGGAGCCACAGCACGAGCTCCGGGAAGATCGCGCAGATCAGGATCCCGAGTGCCTGGAGGAGCATGAAGGGGATGATCGCGCGGTAGACGGTGCCCATGCCGATGCCGGCGGGCAGCACGCCCTTCATGTAGAAGAGCGTGTATCCGAAGGGCGGTGAGATGTAGGCCATCTGTGCCGAGACGAGGAACAGGATGCCGAACCACAGCCGGTCGAAATCGAGATAGTCGATCACCGGCAGGAACACCGGCACGCAGAGCAAAATGATGCCGATCTCGTCCAGGAACATGCCGAGGAAGAACAGCATGGCCAGCATGACGGCCAGAACGACCCAGCGGTTGGCCTCGAGATTCTGGATGAAGCCGAGCAGGAAATCCGCCCCGCCGGTGCCGGTGAAGATCGCGACGAAGGCACGCGCGCCGATGGTGATCCAGAGGATCATCGTCGTCACCTTGACCACGTCGAGGCCGACGCCGTGGATCAGCTCCCGGTCGAGGCGGCGTTCGATGAGCGCCGAAACGAAGGCCAGTGCCACGCCGACGGCCGCGGCCTCGGTCGGGGTGGCGATGCCCATGTAGATGGTTCCGAGCACGCCGACGATGATGAGCATGGGCAGCACCAGCGACTTGAGCGCGGCGATGCGCATGCCCCAGGTGATGTCCTCGATTTCCTCCGGGCGTGGCGCCACGGACGGGTTCAGCGTCGCGCGCACGACGATGTAGCCGATGTAGAGCGAGGCGAGCAGGAGGCCGGGAACGACGCCGGCGATGAACATCTGTCCGATGGAGGCCTGGGCCGTCACCGCGTAGACGATGGTGATCACCGACGGCGGGATCAGGATGCCGAGCGTGCCGCCGGCGCAGATCGTCCCGATGGCGAGTTCCGGGTGGTAGTTGCGCTTCAGCATGGAGGGAAGCGCGAGCATTCCCATGGCCGCGACGGCCGCGCCCACGATGCCCGTCATCGCGGCGATGATGGTGCAGATGGCGATGGTGCCGACGGCAAGGCCGCCGGGAAGCCTCCGCGACCAGAGCTCCATTGCCTTGTAGAGGCTTTCGATCACGCCCGAGCGTTGCAGGATGCTCGCCATCATCACGTAGAGCGGGATCGCGAGAAGCGATTCCGAGTGCATCGTGTCGAACAGGTTGAGCACGGTGACGGCAAGTGCCGCCTGTCCCCACAGCGTGATGGTGAAGAGCAGCGCGAGCGCGCCGAGGGTGAAGGCGAGCGGAACACCCGTCAGCAGAAGGCCGACGAGGCTTGCGAACATGATCGCGAGAACGAGCTCCGAGCTCATGGGCGAGCCTCCTCGTCAGACGGTCCGGTGAGCGTGGAGATCGCCTCGACGAGGGCCTGGGCGAAGAGCATGGCGAAGGCGAACGGCACGACGAACTTCATCCACCAGATCGGAGGGTTCCAGGCGGAGAAGCTGGTCTCCCCCAACTCGTAGGCATTGATCGCCAGCGGCCAGCTTACCTTTGCCAGGATGGCGGCGAAGATCGCCACGACGGCATAGGAGAAGATCTGCAGGACCTTGCGCGGCGCGCCCTTGACCCGTTCGCTGAGGATGTCGACGGAGACATGCCCGTGCATGTGCAACAGGTAGGGGCCGGCCAGCATGAAATGGGGGCCGAACACGAGCGTGCTTGCCTCCATGGCCCAGACCGTGGGCGCGTCGAAGGCGTAGCGCGCCACGACCTCGTAGAGCAGCATCGGCACCACGGCGAAGATGATCGCGGCGGCGAAGACGAAAAGGATCCGGTTGAGGCCGGTGACAAGGGCGCAGAGTGCTTTCATGGGGCTGCCGATTGGTCGCGAGGCGCGGCGAAAACGGACGGGCGGTGCCGGATGGCACCGCCCGTCGCATGTCGTTTGCGGATCAAAGGAGCGCGAGCGACTTCATGAAGGCGGTCTGGCTCTCGACGATCCTGGTCGCGAGCGGATCGCCCTTGGTCGCCTTGGACCAGGACTCGACCGCCTTGGCGCGGGCCTCGGCCACATCGCCCTGGTCCAGATGGATCACCTCGACGCCCTGCTCGCGGTACTTGTCGAGCACCTTGGTGTTCTCGACGAGAATGCGCTGGCGGAGCGAACCGGAGATCTCACGGGCCGCGACGGCGAGCGCCGCCTTGAAGCCGTCGGGCAGCGCCGCATAGGCCGCGTTGTTGGCCACGTAGCTGGTCGCGGTGGTCGGCTGGTGCACGCCCGGCAGGATGATGAACTTCGCCACTTCCGCGAGACCGGCCTCGTAGTTGGCCGTCAGGTCGCCACGGTCGGCGAAGTCGATCAGGCCCTTCTCGAGGCCCGAGTAGACCTCGGCGGTGGCCAGCGGCGTCACGGCGACGCCGAGGTCGCCCATGACGGCGGAGGCGAGGCCCACGAAGCGGCCCTTCTTGCCGGCCATGTCGGCGATCGTCTCGATCCGGACGGTCGAGTGCATCGGCTCCTCGCCATAGACGGTCGGGGCGATGTAGGTGAGGCCGGCCTTGCCATAGGCCTCACGGGCCATGTCGAGACCGCCGAGCTCGTAGAACCATGCCTCGTACTGGTCCGCCTCGGGGAAGCCGAAGGGAATGGTCGAGGTGAAGGCGAACGCGGGAATCTTGCCCGCCTCGTAGCCGTCGAAGGTCTTCATCATCTCGAAGGCGCCGGCACGCACCGCGTCGAACGCCTGGTTCGCGGGCACGAGCTGTCCGGCGGAGAACAGCTTGATCTCGAAGCGGCCGTCGGTCAGTTCGCCGACGCGCTCGACGAAGGCCTTCTCGAACTCGAACGGCGTGGTGCCGCCGTCCCAGAGCGCCTGCATGCGCCACTGGACGTTTTCCTGGGCGCGCGCGACGGCGGGCATGGCAAGCGTGGCAGCGCCACCAACGGCCGAGGCCGTCAGAAGGCGGCGGCGGGTCAATTCGGTCATGGGCATCCTCCCGGGGATTGTATGTTTGTAGACCAGCCCGAATTGTCATAAAACGTACTGGGACAATCAAGGGACAGTTTGGCGCGATTTGGCGATGACTGTCCCATTTATTTGGCTGGGACAGTCATCGTCAAGACTGCCGAGGTGCGCATGTCGAGAGTCGACAAAATCGTCCAGAATGTCAGCGGGTTGCTGTCGGCGGGCGCCTACAAGGCCGGCGAACGCCTGCCGTCCGTGCGCCAGGCCGCGCGCGAACATGGCGTGTCGAAGAACACCATGGCGGACGCCTATGACCGCCTGGTGGCGCAGGGGCTGCTCGAGGCGCGTGCTGGCTCCGGCTACTACGTGGCCCAGTTCCAGATCGTACGTCCCGCGCCCCAGGCGCCGCATGTGGCGGCGGCGGTGGACATCGTTTCCCTGCTGCGCGAACAGCTCGACCAGCACTACGAGGTGCGTCCCGGAGACGGTCGCCCGCCCGCCTTCTGGACGGAGGGGTCCGAGCTCAAGAGGTTCTTTTCCGGCTTCAAGACGGCCGAACCGGCCTCCGTCGATTTCGGTTACGGCAGTTCCTGGGGCTATGCGCCCCTGCGCGAGCGGTTGCGGATGCTGCTGCTTGAGCGCTCCATCTCCGTGCCGCCGGACGGTCTGCTGCTCACCCATGGCGTCAACCACGGGCTGGACCTGATCATCCGCCACCTGATCGAGCCCGGCGACACCGTGTTCGTGGATGATCCCGGCTACTATCCGCTGTTCGGCAAGCTGACCCTGGCCAAGGCGCATATGGTGGGCATCAGGCGCGGCCCGGACGGGCCGGATCTCGAGGATCTCGCGGCCAAGCTTGCCGTGCATCGGCCCAAGGTCTTCTTCACCCAGTCCCATGCGCACAACCCGACGGGCGGCACGCTGTCGCCGGCGGTGGCCTTCGGCCTCATGCAGCTTGCCGAGCGGTCCGGCTTCCTGATCGTGGAAAACGACGCGCTCGCGGATATCGTTCCCGCGACCCTTCCAAGGCTCGCCGCGCTCGACCAGCTTAACCGCGTTCTCTACGTGGGAACCTTCTCCAAGACGCTCTCGGCAAGCCTTCGCTGCGGTTTCGTCGCCGGTCACCCCTCCATCGTGGGGGCGCTGAGCAATCTCAAGATGCTGACGATGGTGGCGACCTCGGACTACGTGGAGCGTTTCGTCTTCAACCTCATCCAGGGCGGGCAGTACCTGCGCCATTTGCGGCGGCTCAAGGCGCGGGTGGAGGAGGCGCACAAGGCGTCCGGCGCGCAACTGGAGGCGGCCGGCCTCAAGGTCCGCCAGAGCGTGACGCCGGGCTTCTACCTCTGGGCTGAGTTCCCCGGTGACGTGGACGAACTGGAACTGTGCCGAAGGGCGGCGGAGCGCAGCATCTTTCTTGCGCCCGGCAGCGTGTTCTCCCCCGACCGGGGCGTGCGGGGGCCGGCGGCCATCCGCGTCAACGTCGCCTATGGCACCAACCCGGCCTTCATCGACTTCCTGCGCGAGCAGATCCGCTGAGGAGGGCGAGGTGGTGCGTTCCCCGCACACGCGGGGAGGATCAACGAAAACCGGCGCGGCGGTTTCCCGTCGCGCCGGTCTCCCAGGCTTGTGTCGGTCAGGCGGATGTGAAGGTCACGTCTCGTCCGCGCTGTCCTTCAGCCGGTAGCGGAAGTCGCAGTGGCTGGCGCCCTTCATGATGGTCTGGGTGCGGGTCAGTTCCATCTTCGGATTGTAGCCGATGCAGAAGTCGCCATCGCGGTTGCACGAGAGCAGATGCCCGATGTCGCCGAGACCCATGTCCTTGTAGATCTCCGAGTAGCGGCAGCGGGTGATGTTGAACTCCAGCCGGTCGGGGCTCTCCTCGATCACGTCCATCTCCAGCGCGCCGTCCATCTTCCACAGCGGCAGCAGGTCGGCGAAATCCTTGAGGTCCGGCTCGTGGTCCTCCTTGGCGCGGAATTCCTTGCCCTGGGCAATGGCCGAGTTCGACACCGCCTCGCCGATCACGGCTTCCGCCTCCGTGCGCCCGTGGCGCTCCACGAGCACGTCGAACACGCACTTGAGGATCTGCGCCTCGATGCGGCGCTTCTCGAGCATCGGCAGCGGTGCGGGGGTGGAGGGGGACGCGGTCTGTGTCATGATATTCCTGTCCTTCTCGCATCTGGGCGCCGCTGGACGCGGGCACCTGGCGCGTTTCGGGTGGCGGGGTGGCACCGGCGCGTCACGCGCCGGCGACATGACCTCCCAGATAGGCATCGGCGACCCGGCTGTCATTGGCCAGTTCGCTGGCGGTGCCTTCCATCAGGATGCGTCCGCCCTCGATGACCGCGGCGCGGTCGGCGATCCGCAGCGCCGCCTTGGCGTTCTGCTCCACGATTAGGATCGCGTAGCCTTCCGAGCGGATCTTTTCCACCAGGTCGAAGATGAAGCGCACGAGCAGCGGGGCAAGACCCAGCGACGGCTCGTCGAGCAGCAGCACCTTGGGCTTGCGCATCAGCGCGCGCCCGATGCACAGCATCTGCTGTTCTCCGCCCGAAAGCGAGCCCGCGCCCTGGCGCAGCCGCTCCTTGAGCTTGGGGAACAGCGTCAGCACGTGGTCGAGTTCCGCCGTGCCGAGCGGCCCGCCGCCGATGGTCAGGTTCTCCAGCACGCTCATGTTGGAGAAGATCTGCCGTCCCTCGGGAGCCTGCAGGATGCCCTTGTCGACGATCTGGTGGCTCTTCAGCCCGACGATGTTCCGCCCCTCGTAGCGGATCTCGCCGCCCGTCGGCTGGTAGATGCCGGAGATGCAGCGCATCAGGCTGGTCTTGCCGACGCCGTTGGCTCCCAGGATCGCCAGGATCCCCTTGTCGGGAAGCGAGAGGGTGATGTCGTGCAGGATGTCCTGGACGCCAATCCTGAGCGACAGGTTTTCGATATCGAGAACGTTCACGCGTCCACTCCCAGATAGGCTTCGAGAACCTCCGGCGTTTGGCGCACCACGGCCGGCTCCGCGTCGGCGATCTTGCTGCCCGAGGCCAGCACGACGATGCGTTCGCAGATGCTCATGACGAGGCCCATGTCGTGTTCGACGAGCATGACCGTCAGCCCTTCCGAGTGGAGCGTGCGGATGAAGTCCGCAAGCTCCGCCGTCTCGCTGTCGTTGAGGCCCGCCGCCGGTTCGTCGAGGATCAGCAGGTCCGGCTTCATGGCGAGCGCCCGGGCGATCTCTAGATACTTGCGCTTGCCGTAGGCGAGGTTGGCGGCCAGTTCGTTGGCCTGTTCGGTCAGGCCGACCTTTTCCAGCGCCTCCCAGCTTCGCTCGGAGATGTCCTTCGCCCGCGACGAGCCGGACAGGATGGCCTGCAGCGGTCCCTGTCCGATGGCGCCCACCGCGCCGACCGACACGTTGTCGAAGACCGTCATGTTGGGAAACACGCGCAGGTTCTGGAACGTGCGCGAGATGCCCAGATGCGCGATCGCCGAGGGCTTCAGGCCGCTGATCTGCTTGCCGCGATAGCGGATCTCGCCGGAGGAGACCGGCGTGAAGCCGGAGATCAGGTTGAAGAGCGTGGTCTTTCCCGCACCGTTGGGACCGATGAGGCCGACGAGTTCTCCCTCGCCGACATGCGTGGTCACCTCGTTGACGGCCATCAGGCCGCCGAAGCGCCGGGACACGTTCTCGATTTCAAGCATGGCGCTCATTTCCAGCCCACCTTCTGCTTGTCCGGAGCGTTCTGCCAGGCGCCGTTCATCTGGCGGCGGATGAAGTTGAGCGCGGGCACCTCGCCGAACAGCCCCTTGGGCAGGAACAGGATCGAGCAGAACAGGACGACGCCGACGATGATGTTGCGGATGTCGCCGACCGAGCGCAGTGCCTCGGGCAGCAGGATCAGCAGCAGAGCGCCGATGATGGCTCCGGGGATGGACCCGAGACCGCCGACCACGACCATGGCCAGGATGAGGATGGATTCGGCGAAGTCGAAGTCCACGGGCGAGATGTAGCCGGTCGTGTAGGCCCACAGCGCGCCGGCGATGCCCGCGAAGAACGAGGAGATCATGAAGGCTTCCACCTTCAGCCGCACCGTGTCGATGCCCATGGCATCGGCGCACTGGTCGTCCTCGCGCAGGCTGCGCAACGCGTTGCCGTAGTAGGAGTGGCTGAGCCGGTGGATCATCCAGATCGACACCGCGACGATGGTCGCGACGACGAAATAGGTGCCCGTCTCGCTCTCGATCTCGAAGCCGAACAGGTCGATACCCGAAAACAGGATGACGCCGTTCGGTCCCTTGGTGACGTCGACCCAGTTCTGCAGCACCAGATAGATCATCTGGCCGATGCCGAGTGTCGCGACGGCGAAGTAGATGCTCACCAGACGCATGGTCGGCAGCGCGACCACGAAGGCGACGGCGGCCGCGCCAAGTCCGGCCAGCGGCAGGCCGATGGTGAAGCCAATGCCGTAGTCGGCGCCTGCGAGCGCGGCGATATAGGCGCCGATGCCGTAGAAGGCGGCATGGCCCAGATGCAGCAGGCCGGCGATGCCAGTCACGAGCTGCAGCGAGACCGCCAGCAGCGAGAAGATCAGGGCAAGTGTCGCGATCTGGTAGAGATAGCCTTGGCCGAGAGTGGCGAGCACGGCGGGGATCGCGGCGAAGACGACGGCGAGGATGGCGAGCTTCAGGAGTGCCGAGCGGACCCTGCCGGAACGGTTAGCGGTATCAGACACGCTCCCTCCTTGCCCCGAAGAGGCCCTGCGGGAAGAAGATCAGGGTGACGATGAGGAACAGGTAGGCGACCATGTCCGCCCAGACGGAGGAGACGAAGGTCGTCGACATGCTCTCGGCCACGCCGAGGATGAGAGCCGAGATCACCGCGCCCGGGATCGAGCTCAGCCCGCCCATGACCATGGCGACGAAGGCCTTGATGCCGGGGATGAAGCCCATGGCCGGGAACACGGCGCCGTAGTAGAGCCCGACCAGGATGCCCGCCAGCGCGCCCATCATCGAACCGATGAGGAAGGTGACGACGATCGTGCGGTCGGTGTTGATGCCCACGTATTTCGCGCCCAGCGGGTTGTTGGACACGGCGCGGATCGACAGGCCGATGGCGGAGTAGCGCAGCAGGTACTGCAATCCGCCCAGCATCAGGACCGACACGACGAAGATGATGATGTCGCCGTTGACGATGGTGATCGGGCCGAGCTCGATTGGCTTGTTGATGAGGTAGGCGATGTCGATGGTCTGGAACTCGGAGCCGAAAAGCAGCTCCATCGCCTCGCGGGCGATGATCGACATGGCCAGCGAGGACATCAGCGTCGCCTCGCGCATGGCGCGGGACTTGAGCGATGCCTCGTCGGAGAATCTTCGAAATGGCCGGAACGCGAGCCGCTCCAGCCCGAAGCCGGCGATCGCGCCGGCTGCAAGGACGATGAACACGACGATGAGGAACGGCGGGCCGAAGGCCGCGATCGCCATGATGCCGGCGAAGGCGCCGATCGTGTAGACCTCGCCATGGGCGAAGTTGACGACGTTCAGCACGCCGAAGATGAGCGTGAAACCGATGGCCATCAGGGCATAGACCATGCCGAGGGATATGCCGATCGTCAGCTGCTGGAGATAGTAGGGGTCGAGCACGTTGATCTGTCCTGGCAGTCAGGGGCGCGGATGGGGCCGCAAGGCGTCAGGGAACGGATCCCGGCGGCCCGCGAGAGGTCGCCGGGATCCCTTGGCATTATTCGACCGGGACGAAGGTGCCGTCCTTGACGGTGGCCTTGGTGAGCTGCTTCAGCGCCTCGCCATTCTCGTCGAAGGAGGTGACACCCGTCACGCCCGGGAAGTCCTTGGTGGCGGCGAGCGCATCGCGCACGCTCTCGCGGGTGGCGTCGGGACCGGCGGCCGCGACGGCCTCGAGCATGATGTTGACCGCGTCATAGGCCTGGGCCGGGAACTGGCCGGGCTCGGCTCCGTCGCGGGCGGCCTTCCACTCCTCGACGAAGATCTTCACGTTCTCGGCGTCGGAGTTCGGCAGGAAGGTCGCCGTGAGGAACAGGCCCTCGGCGGCCGGACCGGCAAGCTCGACGAGCTTCTGGTTGTAGGCGGCCGAGGTCGAGTGGACGGGGATGTCCACGCCGAGCTGCTGCATCTGCTTCATGAACTGAGCGCCGTCCTCATAGAAGAAGCCGGTGTAGATCGCATCGGGTTCCGCGCGCTCGATCTTGGTGATGAGCGAGCGGAAGTCGGGCAGGCCGCGGTTGAAGAACTCGGTGAAGACCACCTCGCCGCCATTGGCCTCGACCTTCTCGGCGAAGTCCTTGACCACCGACTGGCCCCAGTCGGTCTGCTCGGCGATCACGGCGATCTTCTTGTAGCCCTTGTCGTTCATCCAGTCGGCGTTGAAGACGCCTTCCTGGGCCTGGGTGGTGATGTTGCGGAACTGCCACTCGGAGATCTTGGCGTAGTCCGGGTGCGAGGCGGTCTGGCTGAGCTGCGCCATGCCGGCCTTCTTGTAGACCTGCGCGGCGGCCATCGAAACGGTCGAGGTGAAGTCGCCGAGCACGGCCACGATGCGGTCGTCGTCGACGAACTTGCGGGCGATCGCGATGCCTTCCTTGGCGTCGGAGCGCGAGTCCTCGAAGATGATCTCGACCGGCACGGACAGCTTGCCGGAGGCATTGAAGTCCTTCAGCGCGATTTCGGCGGCGGTCTTGAAGTCCTGGCCGTACTGGGCGGTGTTGCCCGTCAGCGGAAGCTGGTAGCCGAGATAGACGGCATCCTGCGCGCTTGCCGTAACGGGAAGGGCGGCGATGCCGGCGGCGGCGGCAACAAGGCCGAGCCAGGTTCTGCGTGTCATGCTCATGGAACGATCTCCTTGTGATGGCGGGAAGGGGCGCCTTCCCGTCTGATCCGTAAGTGTCGGCCGGGCTGCGCCAGCAACCGGCCCGGGTGTCAGTCGGCGGCCTGACCGGGCTCGACCCTCAGCAGGCAGCAGCCCGTCTTGCCCTTGGTCCAGGTCTCGCCCTTGAAGGTGAAGCCGGCCTCGGTGAACAGCCCGCCGTCGATGGCGCCGGCGGCCTTGCACAGGTGCTCCAGGTCCTCGTCGTTCCGCCCGTCGGCGGCCCAGGTGTCCTTCAGCGGACAGCGATGGAACTGGATCTCCATGCTTTCATCGTCACATTTGCGGATCTCGGGTGCAAACATCTGCGGCGCGCAGGGAATGCCGCCGATGAAGGCCTCCTTCAGTCCGGGCAGGTTGTCCGGGCCGAGATGCGCGAACTTGCCGCCCATGTCCTTGCCCAGCCTGCGGGTGGATTCGCCGATCAGTTCGACGGCGCGTTCCGCGCCAAAGGCCTCGCGCAGCACGTCGAACATGTGCGCATAGGCACGTGCCCGCATGGCGTAGGCGCCCTTCAGCATCTCGAGGGTGATCTCGGGCTCGTCCGCGGGTGTCTTCGTGGTGTCCTGGGTCATGGCTTGAGTCCTTTCCGGATCCTTGGCTTGATGGGGTCAGTCACGCGTGTCGCGCCAGCGGTAGTAGGGCAGGAACACCGGCAGGGCGAGCCGGGTCACCAGATCGTGCATGGGGATGGGCTTCGGCTCGGAAAGCGGCAGCGCGAGCTCCTCGAGAGGCCTGCCGGCGATGGCTCCGGCCAACTCGCGTCCAAGCGAGATCGAGAGCGCCACGCCGCGTCCGTTGCAGCCGGCCCAGCACCAGAAGTCCGGCCCGAGCCGGGTGATGAAGGGGAAGCGGTCCTCGGTCATGCCGATGAACCCGTTCCACACATAGTCGAATGTCGGCGTGCCGAGGGCGGGGAAGGCCTCCGCAAGGCGCTTGCCGACCAGGGCCTTCAGCCGTTCCGGGCCGTTCACGGGGACGGCGAGCGCGCCGCCCGCGACGAGCCGGTTGCGCTTGTCATAGCGGAAGAAGCGCAGGTCGCCGTGAGTGTCGGACACGGCCTGCCGGCCCGGCACGATCGTTTCGCGCTGGGCATCGGTAAGCGGGGCCGTGGCCATCTGCCACGACAGCACCGGAACGAGGGAGCGCGCCACGGTCGGCGCCAGCTTGCGCTCGTGAAAGCCGGTGTAGGCATTGGTGGCGAGCATTACCGAGCGCGCGACGAGAACCGCGCCGGACGCGGTGACGAGATGCCACTTGCCGTCCTTGCGTTCGACGGAGGCAACGGGGCTGTTCTCATGGATCGTCACGCCACGGGCCTCGCAGGCCCCGGCGAGGCCGCGCGCGAGCGCGAGCGGATTGATATGGCCGCCGGTCGCATTGTACATGCCGCCGAACCATTGTTCGGATCCAAGCAGCCGCGCGGCTTCCTCGCGGTCCACGAGCCGGGCCGGAGCGCCGCGTTTCGACCAGGCCTCGACACGCTTTTCCGACAGCGTCATGCGGCTGGCGCGATGGGCGGGCTGGAACCAGCCGGTCTGTTCGCCCTCGCAGTCGATGTCTTCCGCCCGTGCCGTATCGAACAGATAGGCGGCGCTGTCGCGGATGAGACCGACAAAGCGCTCGCCGACATCGCCGAAGCGGGCCTCGATGGCGTCGGGCTCCGCCGCTGTCATGGTCGGGATCACCTGGCCGTTGTTGCGCCCGGATCCCCCGAAGCCGACGGCCGCCCCCTCGAGCACCGTCACCCGGATGCCCTCGCGGGCGAGGTGAAGCGCGGTGGACAGGCCCGAGAAACCGCCGCCGATCACCGCGACGTCGGTCTCCGCCTGTCCGGCCAGCGCGGCGGCGGGCGTGCGGTCAGGGGCGGTGGCTGCCCACAGCGAGGAGGAGATCTGGTTGGCGAAGGTCATGCAGGGTGTCCGGTAAGACGGGTGAATGGGGCGACGGGAGCGGTCCTAGGGAGCGCTCTGGAGCGGTGCGGTTTCCAGGGGCAGCTTCGCGCTGCGCTTGATCTGTTCCATGGAGAAGCAGGAGGTGACATCGTTCAGTTCGATGAGGTTGATGAACTTCTTGTAGAAGGCGTCGTAGGAGGCGTTGTTTCTGGTGACGACCTTGAGGATGTAGTCGTATTCACCCGCCAGCCGGTTGACTTCGACGATCTCGGGAAACAGGGTCACGACATCGTTGAATTTCTCGAGCCATGCCGTGTTGTGCTGGTTGGTTCGTACCATCACAAACACCGTGAGATCGAGGCCGATCTTGCTTTGATTCAAGAGTGTTACGCGGCCATCGATATACCCCTCACGCTCCATTTTCTGCAGCCGGCGCCAGCAGGGGGTCGAGGAGAGCCCGACCCGTTCCGAAATCTGGGCTACTGATAGGCTAGCATCATCCTGTATGACAGAAAGTATTTTTCTATCGAACTCGTCAATTTGCATCTTTCATACCTCTGGAAGCGTTTTTATGGGTATGTTCATTCTATAGCAGGTTGCTATCTTGGGCCGAAGGAGAATGTGCCTTCTAACCGTCGGAGCCAGTCGGAAGGCCCTTGCGTGCCGTGCATCGCGGTCTTTTTGCCGGATTTGTGAGCATGACACGGATTTGATCAGATTGTGAAAAGCTGCAGTCGGCCGCAAGGGGGCGCGCGCGAGGTCGCGACGAGCAGCGCCGCTGCCGGTCACGAGAACGGGTGGCCGGCCTGAATCAATGGCAATGAGATGTCGCGGGCGTGGGGGAGGGGCATCGTGAGGGCGCGCGACGGAGGCTTCCTCCGCCGCGCCGTGAGGGTCAGTCGTAGTCCATCTCGATCAGGCGTCCGTCGCGGGCGAATTCGGCTTCGAACAGGCGTCCGTCGGCGCTGCGGCCCTCGATCTCGATGTGATCGCGATCGTCCAGCTCGACCTTGTGAAACATGGCGTCCGCGGGATAGCTGGCGTTGTCGCGCACCGCGGCCGGAATGAGGCTCACGACGGCGGACGGGGAAAAGCCCTGCCGGTCGCGCGCCTCGATCTCCTCGACGCTGCCGTCCCCTTCCAGCTCGACTTCCACGCGCGTGCCACCAGGCAGGCGGCCGTCGATGGTCGTGCCGTGATGGCGTTCCCGCTTGGGGTGAATCGAGGTGTCACTCAGTCCGAGCGTCCTGATGACGCTTTCCGTATCGGCATTCTGTGCGAAGGCCGGCTGAACGAGTGTGAGCGTGGCGAGAAGGGCAAGCGGAAGGTGTCGCATGGGCATCTCCATCGTGCGGGTCGCGGGGCGTTGTGCCCGCTTGCCGCATATGGGGTGCCTTGCGCGATTTGCACGCGGGTCGCGAAAGGGGGCTACCCGCGTGCGCTGCGCCTGGCATCGCGCGGCGACAGGCCGAAGGCGCGCTTGAAGGCGGTGGCGAAATTGGCCGGGCTCGAGTAGCCCGCGCGATGGGCTGCCTCCGCGACGCTGACGCCCTCGCGCTCCAGCAGATGGCGCGCGCGCAACAGGCTGGCGCGGCGTATGTGATCCGAGACCGACACGCCGTGCCCGAGCCGGAACAGGCGCTGCAGGCTCGACACGCTCATGCCGCACTGGCGCGCGATCCGCTCGACCGTCGGCGCCTCTCCCGCACTTGCCGCGATCGTGTCCTCGACAAGCTGCAGCCGGCGCTGGTCCGAGGGCGAGAGCGTGGGGTGGGCATGACTGCCCCCGCGCTCGCCGAGAGCGGAAAAGGCCTCGCCGAGCAGGTCGAGGGCCCGGCTTTCCAGATAGAGGTGCTCGGGGTAGCAGGGGCTGCGCGGGGAGTGGAGCATCTGTTCGGCGATGGCCACGAAGGCGGGACTCGCGACCCACTCGAAGCGGGCGAGATGGGTGGCGCAGAACTCGGCCACCACATTGCGCTCCAGCGAGCCGTCGAAGCCGCAATCGGCAACCCATTCGGGCGAGCAGGTGACGACCACCTTGCGCATTCGCTCGCCCTTGCGCGCCCGGCGCACGAAGCGGTCGGCCCTCGCGCGTGAAACCATGACGCCGCGCACCGGGCCGTCCTGCTTGCGGCCGACCTCGAGCGGCACGCCGCCGATGCTCGCGTCCACGTCCCCTTCCAGGAAAACCATGACGGTGAGGCCCGCCGGCTGTTCGATCGCGGTGGTCAGGTCCTGAAGCGTCGTCGTGTCCGAGGTATGCACGCTCAGGCCCGGGCGCAGCCGCACCATTCGATGGTCGCCGCGCAGCACCGCCTTGCGTGCGAAAGCCAGTGGTCGCACCACCTTGAAGTCCGGGCCGGTCAGCACCGACTGCGCCTTCAGGTCCGCCGCGAGGATGTCCTCGCCCTTGAAATCGACGCTGCCTTCCACCCGTTGCGGGCCTCCGTTCATGAGCCGTGTGCGGCGCAAACGTGTTTGACGCCTGCGCAAAGAAACGGCTCTGGCACAAACCTTTCCGTTCTCCTAACAAACATGACTATATCCATCAAGTTTTCGCGTGGCGGCCCGGCTGCCGCGCGCACAAGGGGCTCAAGATGTCACACACCGCGTACCGTTCCCGCCCGTCCGGCGCCACCCTGGCCCGGCTGGCGGGTCTCCTTCTCGCCTCGGCCGTGCCGGCCGTGTGGGGCGTGTCGCCGGCCATGGCGCAGGACGGGGACACGGTGCTTCTGGATCGCATCACGCTCGAGGGCGCGAGCTATGAGACGGATGACTCCGACAGCTACACCTCGGGGCTGGTGAGTGTCGGCGAGAAGGACGTTCTCTCGGTGCGCGAGATCCCGCAGTCCACGTCGGTTCTGACCCGCGAGCGCATCGAGGACGGCGGCTACACTTCGCTCGACACCGCCCTGCGCGACACGCCGGGCATCGTCGTTCTCAACAATGACAATGGTCGCTCCAGCCTGTTCTCGCGCGGCTTCGAGTTCGATTCCCTGTACTTCAACGGTCTGTCCGCGCCCCTTTCGAGCGTCTATGGCACACAGCCCGATCTCGCGATCGTGGATCACATCGAGATCCTGCGCGGGCCGTCCGGCCTGTTCGGGGGCAACGGGGAACCGGCCGGCGCCATCAACATGCGCCTGAAGCAGGCCAAGCGCGATTTCGAGGCGCGCTTCGAGGGCGCCTTCGGGTCATGGGCCCACAAGCGCGGCGAGGTCGATATCACCGGACCGCTCAATGAATCGGGCTCCGTGCGCGGTCGTTTCGTCGGTGTCCTGCAGGACGAGGACGGCTTCGTCGACGAGACGAAGAACGGCGTCGGCGTTGCCTACGGCACGATCCAGGCGGACATCGGCACCAACACCACGGCGACGCTTTCGATCAATCATCAGGCCCGCGACATCAATCCCTTCAACGGTCTTCCGACCCTGCAGGACGGAACGCTGCTCGATCTCCCCCGCTCCACCTTCACCGGGCAGGACTGGAACGACTTCAACAACAGCGTCACGGACTACATCGCGGAGCTGGAGCACAAGTTCGAGGACGGCGGTCACGCAAAGCTCTCCGCCCGCTACCAGCACACGGACGTCGACTTCCTCTATGCCTGGGCCAACGGCTATGCGGCGCCGAACGGCGACATCATCTCCGGTGGCGGCGACACGGACGACACGCGCTGGCTCGCCCGCGACTACAGCTATGATTCCGTCGCCGTCGATGCCCACGTGAGCAAGCCGTTCGAGCTTTTCGGTCAGGAGCACAACGTCATTGTCGGCGCCGACTACCAGAGTTTCGACAGCACCCTGCGCCAGGGAGCCGGCACGATCACCGGCGACCAGAACATCTACAACTGGAATTCGGGTCTTGCCCGCCCGGTGGTGAACTACACCACCCAGACCGGCATCAAGACCGACAAGTTCGGCCTCTACGGCCAGCTTCGCGTCAAGCCGTTCGAGCGCCTGACCCTCATCGGCGGCGGTCGGCTGAGCTGGTACGACGCGACGACCACGAACCTTTTGAGCGGCGCCGTCACCAACCGGCAGACCATCAACGCCAAGGTCACGCCCTACGCGGGTGCCGTGTTCGACCTGACGGAGTGGCTGTCCGCCTACTCCAGCTACACGGAGATCTTTCAGCCGCAGACCGAGACCGACATCTCCGGAACGGTGCTCGATCCGCGCGAGGGGCGTCAGGTCGAGGCCGGTCTGAAGGCGGAGTTCTTCGACGGAAACGTCAACGCGTCCATGGCCTATTTCAACCTGCGCGACGTCAACCGCGCGGTGGCGGATCCGGGCAATCCCGGCGTTTCCATCGCCCAGGGCGAGGTCGAGGTGCAGGGCTTCGAGATCGAGGCCTCCGGAACGGTGCTCCCGGGCTGGGAGATCTCCGGCGGATACACCTTCACCGACAGCCAGTATCTGAACGGCGGCTCGGCGGGGCAGGTGTTCAGCACCTATACGCCCAAGCACATGCTTCAGCTTTGGACCAAATACACCTTCGACGAGCGCTTCGACCGGCTGAACGGCCTGTTCGTCGGTGGTGGGCTGACAGCCTTCAGCTCCTTCTCCAGCGTGTCGCGGGGGATCACCATCGAGGCGCCGGGCTATATCACCGCCGACCTCATGGCGGGCTACAAGCTCAACGACAACCTGACGGCCACGCTGAACATCAACAACGTCTTCGACAAGAAGTACTACTCCCGTGTCGGCGGCAACTCGGTGTTCAACTTCTACGGCGAGCCGCGCTCCGCGCAGTTCCGCCTGTCCGCCAAGTTCTGACACGAGACCCCAGGGAGGGGAGGCTGTCGGGCCTTCCCTCCCGTCCTGATTGCCATGACGCAACGCGGATGTCGCAAGGGGCCGGAACCGGTCCGAAGCTGTCCGCCCACGGAACGCGCAGGAACCCAGAATGCCCGCCTTGCACACCACCGTTTCCACCGGCAACGCCTCCCGCTACCTGCAGCAGCTCTGCAAGCATTTCGCGCACAAGGTGCCCGTCACCTATGACGAGCGTGAAGCGGAGGTCGCCTTTCCCTTTGGCGAGTGCCGCATGTGGGCAAACGAGACGGACCTGCGTATCGAATGCGCGTCCGACAGCGAGGAAACGCTGAAGCGCACGCACTTTGTCGTTCATGACCATCTGGAGCGTTTCGCCTGGCGCGAGAAACCCGAGATCGTCTGGCAGGAGCTTTCCCGCGAATGACCCTTCGCACGTGTCTTCTCGGCATCGCCGCCGCCGTCGGCGTTCTGGCGGCGCCGGCCTGTGCCGCTCCCGAGGCCGCATCCGCGCAAACCGCGTCCTCGGACGCGGTCCGGCCTGTCGTTGTCCCCGGTGCGCGCGAGATCCCCTTCGTGTCCTCCGTGACCGGCACGCCGATGCGCCTGCTGGTCTGGCAACCGTCTCGTCCAGCGCCGCCGCAGGGGTATCCCCTGCTTCTCGCCTTCGACGGCGACGACACATTCGCCCTTCTGGTCGACACGTATCGTTCCATTGGCGGGGCCTCCCTGCGCGCTGGTGCCGCACCGCTTGCCATTGCCGCCATTGCCTATGGCGAAGGCGCGGGCGGCGAGCGGGACCGCATCCGCGACATGACACCGGCAATCGTCGCCAGCGACATGCCGGATCGGCCGAACGGAAAGCCCTGGCCAGAAACCGGGGGAGGCGACCGCTTTCTCGAGATGGTGGAGCGGGAGGTGAAGCCGCTGCTTGCTTCTGCCCTTCCTCTCGATCCCGGTCGCCAGACGCTGTTCGGGCACTCGCTCGGCGGGCTGATGGTCCTGCATCGCCTTTCGACGAAGCCCGACGCCTTCGACTGCTACGCGGCCAGCAGCGCCTCGCTGTGGGCCGGAGGCGGGCGCATGGTGACGGTGCTCGCCGATTTCCTCGACAAGTCCGCGCCGATGGACCCCCGTCCGCGTCTCATCCTGTCCGTCGGGGACGCCGAGGAGGACCTCGGGCCTTGGGATGCCGGCGTTCCGGGAATGGACATCGAGGCCCGCAGACGCTGGATCAAGGGCAATGCGATGGTGAGCCGTGCCCGCGATCTTGCCGCAATCGTGCGGGAAAAGGGCTCAGCAAAGCTCGACTTCGTCTTTCGCGAATATCCCGGGCGCAGCCATCAGCCAGCCAAGATCATCGCGTCCCTCGATGCCGTCGGGGAGGCCGTTTCCTGTGGTGCGCCCTCCCGCCCGGCGCCGTCACGCTGACCTTTTTCCTCCACCGCCGGAGATGCTCATGTCGAAGATTTCAAACCGCCTTCCGCGCCGTCTTGCCCTTGCCGCCCTGTCCGGCGTGCTGCTTGCCGGAACGGTGAGCCTTGCGCCGTCCGCACACGCTGAACCGGTCGAGATTCGCGATGCACGCGGTCCCGTTACGGTTCCCGCCAGGCCGGAACGCATTGTCGTCTACGATCTCGCGGCCCTCGACACGCTCGACGCCCTTGGCGTGACACCGGCCGGTGTCCCGGAGGGGGTGAAACCCGCCTATCTCGAAGGGTACAACGATGCCGGTATCGCCAAGGTCGGAACGCTGTTCGAGCCGGACCTCGAGGCCCTGCTGGTCGAGGCGCCGGACGTCGTGGTGATCGGCGGACGCTCGGCCGCAAAACGGGATGAACTCGCCGCGATCGCGCCGACGGTCGACATGACCGTCGACACCTCCGACTTCCTTCCAAGCGCGGAGGCGCGCATCCGTGCGCTTGCCACCCTGGTCGGAAAGCAGGACCTTGCCGAGGCGAAACTGGCGGAGATCGAGGAAGCCACGCGAAAGCTGCAGGCAAGGGCTGCCGATATGGGCACCGCGCTGGTGATCCTGACAACGGGAGGGCGCATGAGCGCCTATGGTCCCGGCTCGCGCTTCGGCATCCTGCACACCGCCTTCGGTCTCGCGCCGGCGGCCTCCGACCTGGATGTGGCCACCCATGGCCAGGCGGTCTCCTACGAGTTCCTGCTCAAGACCGATCCCGACTGGCTTTTCGTGATTGATCGCGACGCGGCGATCGGTCAGAAGGGCGAGGCGGCGGCGGCGATGCTCGACAACGAGATCGTCCGCCGCACCAGCGCGTGGAAGAACGGTCGCGTCGTCTATCTCGATCCCGGCATCTGGTACCTGAGCGGTGGTGGCCTGACCTCGCTCAAGGCCATGGTCGACGAGGTGTCCGCCGCGCTCGCCACCGAAAACTGATCCCGGGAACCCGGACCTGAAACAGGAAGGTTGTGCGGTCCCCGGGGACCGCCCACTCCATGCCAGACGTCGAACGACTGCCCTCCCGTCACATCGGAACCGGTGCACTGGTGCTGGCGCTGCTCGCGCTGGCCAGCCTTTTCGTGGGCGTCGTGGACGTGAACCCGGCCAGACTGCTCGACGCGGCAACCCGCGACGAGGCACTGGCGGCGCTGGTCGAGACCCGTATTCCCCGCACGCTGGCGCTGCTTCTCTGCGGCGCGAGCCTCGCGGTCGCCGGCGTCATCATGCAGATCCTCGCCCGCAACCGTTTCGTCGAACCCTCCACGGCCGGCACCATCGAGGCCGCAGGCCTTGGAATGCTGGTCATGCTGCTGCTTTTCCCCGGTGCGCCGGTGGTGGTGAAGTCACTCGTCGCGGCCCTTTTCGCCCTTGCCGGAACGGGGCTCTTCCTGCGGCTTCTGCGGCACGTGCCGCCGCATTCACCGCTTCTCGTTCCGCTGACCGGGATCATGCTCGGGGCGGTGCTTGGTTCCACGACCGCGTGGCTGGCCTACCGTTTCGACATGATGCAGGCGCTGGGCGCCTGGCGGAACGGTGACTTTTCCCTCGTGATCGCAGGGCGTTACGAACTCCTGTGGGGCGCCGGGGTTCTGGGCGGGCTCGCCTATTTCGCGGCCGACCGCTTCACCATCGCCGGCCTTGGCGAGGATATGAGCCGCAATCTCGGCCTCGACCACAAAAGCACGGTGGCGCTTGGCCTGACCATCGTGGCGCTCGTGTCCGCACTGGTGGTGAGCACGGTCGGCTCCATCCCCTTCCTCGGGCTTGTGGTGCCCAATCTCGTTGCCCGCGTGCTGGGCGACAACCTGCGCCAGACGCTGCCCGTCATCGCGATGACGGGAGCGGGGCTCGTTCTGGCCTGCGATATCGTCGGGCGGATCGTCGTCGCGCCCTACGAGATCCCCGTCGGCACGGTCTTCGGTGTCGTGGGCAGCGGGCTGTTCCTGTTTCTCCTGCTGAGGTGGACGTCCGATGCGGCATGAAGCGGCTCCGTTCCGGTCCTGGCGGCCAGGCCCGCGCATGGTTCTCCTCCTGCTCGCCCTGGCGACACTGGCGGTCGCGGTCGCTTTCCTGACCGTGGGGCTGCGCGGCCCCGTCGATCTCGTGCTGATGCTGCGCGGGCGCAGGCTCGCCGCGATCTGCGTGGTCGCGGTGGCGACAGCGGTCTCGACCGTGATCTTCCAGACGATTGCCGGAAACCGTCTGCTGACCCCGTCGATCATGGGGTTCGACGCGCTTTATGCCCTGGTGCAGACGGCTCTGGTCTTCGCCTTCGGCAGCCTGTGGCTGCTGGATGTGAACCCGCGCCTGCTGTTCTTCCTCGAGGCGGGCATGATGGTCGCCTTCGCGCTGGCGCTCTATCGCTGGCTGTTCCTGGGGCGTGGCCGCAGCCTGCACCTCATGCTGCTGGTCGGGGTGGTTCTCGGGTTGCTGTTTCGAAGCATCACCAACCTGCTTCAGCGCATGATCGATCCGAACGAATTCGTCGTGCTGCAGGAGCGCCTTTTCGCCAGTTTCAATGGGGTTGCCCTCGATCTTCTGGCGATTTCCGCCGCCGTTCTGGCCGTCGTGCTCGTGGTGGTCTGGCGGATGCGCGACACGCTCGACGTGCTTCTTCTGGGGCGCGACCAGGCCATCGGGCTGGGCGTCGATCACCGCCGGACGGTCTCGCTGGTGCTGCTGCTCGTCGCGTTGCAGGTGGCGGTCGCGACCGCGCTTGTCGGCCCGCTGAACGGGTTCGAGCCGATCAGCTTCTTCGGTCTTCTGGTCGCGACGCTCGCCCATGCGGTCCTGCCCGGCTTCCGGCATCGCCATCTTCTGCCCGCGGCGGCGATGCTCGGGATCCTGGTTCTCGCCGGGGGGCAGCTTCTGCTCGAGCAGCTTCTGGGGCTGGGCTCGACGGTCGGGATCGTCACCGAGTTCGCCGGCGGAATTGTCTTCATTATCATGCTGTTGAAAGGCATCGCGCGATGATCGGGATCGAGGCGGTCAGCAAGGGATACGGCGGAAATCTCGTCGTCGACGACGTGAGCCTGACGATCCCGAGGGGCCGGCTTACCGGCATCATCGGGCCGAACGGCGCCGGAAAATCGACACTGCTCGGCATCATGGCGCGCCTGCTCGAGGCCGACCGCGGACACGTAACCGTTGACGGGCTGGACGTGCGGGATACCCCCGGCCGCGACCTGGCCAGGCGGCTTTCGGTTCTCAAGCAGGACAACGCGATTTCGGCGCGTCTGACGGTGCGCGACCTCGTCGGCTTCGGACGTTTTCCCCATGGGCGCGGACGGTTGGGCGAGGAGGATCACGCCCATGTGGATCGTGCGCTCGCCTACCTGGAACTCGAGGACCTGTCGGGCCGCTTTCTGGACGAGCTGTCCGGGGGACAACGCCAGCGCGCCCATGTGGCGATGGTGCTGTGCCAGGACACCGACTACATGCTGTTCGACGAACCGCTCGCAAGCCTCGATATCCGCCATGCCGTTGCGATGATGGACCTTTTGCGCCGCGCCGCGCGCGATTTCGACAAGGCGGTCGTCGTGGTGCTTCATGATCTCAACATCGCGGCGAACTTCTCCGACGAGGTGATTGCGATGAAGGACGGGCGGGTCGCGGCACATGGTCCCGTCGACGAGGCCATGACGGCGACGCGGCTGAGCGCGATCTACGGTCTGCCGGTGGAGGTGCACGCCATCGCGGGCCAGCGCGTCATCACATATGCGGCGCCCGTGAAGCCCGCCGGGTGACCGGCCGAAAGGGCAATTTCGAAAAACAACGGGCGGAATTTTTCGAAGAATTGAGTCGATTTCTTGCGAAATTGACGCCTCCCGCCGCCGTCTTCGCCAGGAGGGGGTTGTCACGAGGCTAGCGGGTTATCGCTATGGCCTTCCGTTTCGGCTATAGGTCGGCGCAATGGCGACGAGAGGCAAAAGGCATTTCCCGTTCCGGGCCGGACCTGCGATCCTCGCGACCGAAATACAGACCGGGGAGTCACATGGAGTCGTTCGATCCGACCGCTGAGTATTCGGAAATCCGCGATGGCGTCGCGCGGGTCTGCGCGGAGTATCCTGGCGCCTACTGGCGCGATCTCGATCGCCGCCGCGCCTACCCGAAGGAATTCGTCGACGCGCTCATCCGCGAGGGCTATCTCGCCGCGATGATCCCGGAGGAATATGGCGGCTCGGGCCTGAACCTCTCGGCCGCCGCCGTTATCCTCGAGGAAATCCATCGCAACGGCTGCAACGCCGCCGCCTGTCACGCCCAGATGTACACCATGGGCACGGTGCTGCGGCACGGCAACGCCGAGCAGAAAGCGATGTATCTGCCGGGCATCGCCGACGGGTCGCTGCGCCTGCAGGCCTTCGGCGTCACGGAGCCGACGAGCGGCACCGACACGCTGTCGCTTCGCACCACGGCGCGCCGTGACGGCGATGACTACATCGTCAACGGGCAGAAGATCTGGATCTCGCGCGCCGAGCATTCCGATCTCATGGTGCTGCTGGCGCGGACCACGCCGCGAGAGCAGGCGAAGTCGCGCACCGACGGCCTGTCGGTGTTCCTCATCGACCTGCGCGAGCTCAAGGGCAACGGCGTCGAGATCCGTCCGATTCGCACGATGATCAACCACGCGACAACCGAGATATTCTTCGACAATGCCCGCATTCCGGCCTCCAGCCTGATCGGTGAGGAGGGCAAGGGCTTCCGCTACATCCTGTCGGGAATGAACTCCGAGCGCATCCTGATCGCAGCCGAGTGCATCGGTGACGCGAAGTGGTTCATCGAGACGGGCTCGGCCTACGCGAAGGAGCGCCAGGTCTTCGGCACGCCCATCGGGCGCAACCAGGGCATCCAGTTCCCGCTGGCGCGTTCCTACGCGCACATGCTCGCCGCCGAGGCGATCGTCTATCGGGCGGCCGCCATGTATGACGCCGGGCACAACCCGGGCGTGGAGGCCAACGCCGCCAAGATGCTCGCCGCCGATGCAAGCTGGGAGGCGGCGGAAGCATGTCTGCAGACCCACGGCGGCTTCGGCTTCGCGGAGGAATACGACGTGGAGCGGAAGTTCCGCGAGGCGCGCCTCTATCAGGTCGCCCCGATTTCCACCAACCTGATCCTGTGCTTCATCGCCGAGCAGGTTCTGGGGCTGCCGAAGTCCTACGGCCCGAACGCCTGACCGGGGACGAGAAGGGGAAAACCATGTCGCTGATCGGGGATGTCCTCGACCTTGCCGCCCTGCCGGACGATGCGCTGCCCGGGTCCGCGCTGGCGTTCGCCAGGCTGTCGCTGCTCGACTGGCTCGCCTGCGGGCGGGCGGGCGTCCGCGAGCCTCTTGCCGGGAAGATGCGTGAGCTCGCCGCGCTGGAAGGGGGGAGAGGCGTTGCCTCGCTCTTCGGCGGCGGCCGCGCGCCGGCTCGCATGGCCGCTCTCGTCAATGGCGCGACCAGTCACGCGCTCGACTATGACGACACCCACTTCGCCCATGTGGGGCATCCCTCCGTCGCGATCTTCCCCTCCTCCCTTGCGGTCGCGGAGGAGCGCGGGTCGGACGTCGGGGCGGTGGTCCGGGCCTTCCTCGTCGGCGCGGAAGCCTCCGTCCGCATTGGCGTCGCGCTGGGGGCGGCCCATTACAATCGCGGATTCCACCAGACCGCGACGGCCGGAGCCTTCGGCGCGACGGTCGCCGCCGGAAGGCTGATGGGGCTGACCCGCGATCAGATGCGCGTCGCCCTGGGGCTCTGCGCCACGCGCGCCTCGGGCCTCAAGAGCCAGTTCGGCACCATGGGCAAGCCCTACAATGCCGGCATCGCCGCCTCGAACGGGGTGGAATGCGCGACGCTGGCGGCACTTGGCTTCACCTCCTGCGACGACGGGCTGCTCGACCGGCAGGGCTTCCTGCCCACGCATTCCGATGCGATCGACGAGGCCGCCGCCTTCCGCGACCCGCCGCCGGAGACCTTTCTGTTCGAGGCCGTCAAATACAAGCTGCACGCCTGCTGCCACGGCACGCACGCCATGATCGAGGCGCTGCTCGAGGCAAGGCGCGAACGGGGCACCGCCGCCGAGGAGGTCGCCTCGCTCCAGGTGTTCACGAACCCGCGCTGGCTTTCGGTCTGTGACATCAAGCGCCCGCGCACCGGCCTCGAGGTGAAGTTCAGCTACGCCTGGCTTGCCGGCATGGCACTGTCCGACATCGATACGGCACGCGACGCGACCTATACGGACCGGCTCGCGGGAGATGCACGGCTTGCCGACTTCGCCACGCGCGTCACCGTGACGGGGGAGGATGGCCTCAGCGACATGCAGGCGCGCTGTTCGTTGACGCTCAGGAACAATGAGACGCTGACGGTGACGCACGATCTGGCCGACCCGATCCGCCCCGAGGTTCTGGAACAGGGCCTGCTCCGCAAGGCGGAAGCCCTGCTTGGCGCGGCGGAGACGGCGGGTATCCGGGCAATCGCGCTCGAGGACGCGCCGGAAACGGCGACGGACCTGGGACGAACCATTCGCGGGGGAGACGACACATGAGGGACGCGGACGACTATTCGGGGTGGATCGGCCATCGTATCTCGCGCAGCGAGATCGTCACGGACCGCATGGTCGAGCATTTCCGGCTGACGCTGACGGGCACGCGGGGACCGCTTGGCGTGCCGGCCGGCTTCCACTGGTGTCTCGCTCCGGACGCCGTGGAGCCCGCGGACTTTGGCCGTGACGGTCATCCCCGCACCGGGATCTTCCTTCCGGCGCTGCCGTTGCCCCGGCGCATGTGGGCCGGTGGCGAAGTGGTCTGGTCCGGGGAGATCGGCCTCGGCGATACCGTTGAGCGTATATCGACGATCCGCGATGTGACCTTCAAGCAGGGCCGCAGCGGACCGCTCGGCTTCGTGACGGTCGATCACGAGTATCTGGTTGGCGGCGAGGTGCGGATCCGCGACCGGCAGGACATCGTCTACCGGGAAGATCCGAAGCCGGGCGTGCAGCCCGCGCCGAAGGCGGGCGAGCCCTGGGAACCGGTGCGAAGCTGGAAAATCACGCCGACCTCGACACTGCTCTTCCGCTATTCCGCGCTGACCTTCAACGGCCACCGCATTCACTACGATCATCCCTATGCCACCGGTGTCGAGGGATATGACGGGCTCGTCGTGCATGGTCCGCTCCAGTCGACCTGGATGCAGAACCTTGCCGCCGATCTTCTCGGGCGCCTGCCCGCATCCTTCGCCTATCGCGGCCTGTCGCCGCTGACCTGCGACCGTCCGGTGACGGTCGAGGCGCGCCAGACGGACGAGGGCATCGAACTGCGCGTGCGTCGCGACGAGGACGGCGTCGTGACCATGCAGGGTCTTGCGCGGGCCTGACGCCCGCACGGGGCAAGGTCTTGCGCGGGCCTGATACCTGTACGGGGCAAGGTCTTGCACGGGCCTGATGCCCGTGCGGGGCCAGGTCTTGCGCGGGTGTGACGCTGGCGCGGGCCTGGTGTCCGCACGCGGGGACACGCTCAGGCGTCGACCAGTTGCCCTTCCCAGATGCCCCGGCGCACGAGATCGCGCGCGACCTCGAGCGTGATCTGCTCCACCGCGCGGCAGGCGCGGCTTTGCGAACGCGTGGGCTTGGACACGAGATAGACCGGGCGCGGGATCACCGGCTCCACGATGGGGGCCTTCAGCAATTCTCCCCGGGCGACGAAGTCATGCACGGCGGCGGGCGCGAAGATCGTATGGCCCGATCCGCGCGCGGCGAGCTCCTTGATCTGCGTCATCGCGTCCATCTCGATCACCACGTTGAGCGCGATGCCGTTGGCCGTCGCGTGACGCTCGATGGTCTTGCGCAGCCCGTGCGAAGGGCCGGGCAGGATCATTTCCAGGTCGGACAGCGCGCGCATGGGGACCGGTGTTCCCGGTGGCGTGTCGAGGGGCCAGGTGTCGGGGGCGGAGAAGAAGAAGAGTTGCTCGTCGAGCACGTGGATGACGCGGAAATGCTCGACCTTCTCCAGATCGTAGAGAAAGCCCATGTCGACCGTCTCGTCCTCGATCCAGCCCTTGATGTAGCCGCTCATCGCCTCGATGGCGCGCAACCGCACGTCCGGAAGCTCGACGCGCACCGTCTCGGCAAGCGGCACCGACATGACCATGGAAATCGACGGCGGGAGGCCGAAGCCGACCTTGCCCCGGGTGGACCCGCTGAGGTCGTGCATCTCGGCGACCAGCCGGTCCATGCTGGCGCAGATCTCGCGCGCATGCGCGACGAGGAGCTGGCCCTCATGGGTCAGCACCGTGCCGCGCGGCGACCGTTCCACCAGCCTGACGCCGAGTTCATGCTCCATGCGCTGCACGTACTGGGACAGCGAGGGTTGCGCGACGCCGATCTCCGCGGCCGCCGCCGAGAGCGACGGCGCCTCGGAGATGGCGATGAAGTAGCGCAGGTGTCTGATGTCCATGAGACCGGGTATCGCTTCACTTGGGGATGTCAGTCGAACTCGATGATCTGGCGGATCGCCGTCCCGTCGTGAAGCTGGTCCATCGCGAGGTTGATGTCGTCGAGCTTCAGCCGGTGGCTGAGCATCTTTTCCACCGGCAGAAGCCCGCGCGCGTGCAGGGCGAACATGCGGGGCAGGTCGCGCTGGGGCACGCAGGAGCCGATGTAGCTGCCCTTGAGCGAGCGTTCCTCGGCGACGAGCTTCAGCGCGTTGAGCGACATGCGCGCGTCCGGATGCGGCAGACCCGCCGTGACCGTGGTTCCACCGCGCCGGGTGATGTCGTAGGCGGTCTCCAGGGCACGCACCGAACCGGCCAGCTCGAAGGCGTAGTCGACGCCGCCTCCGGTGAGATCGCGCACCGCCTCGACCGTCTTCTCGTCCGCCGTGACCACATCCGTCGCCCCCATCCGCCGCGCCGTCTCGAGCTTGGAGGCGAAGGGATCGATGGCGACGATCTGCCCGGCGCCCGAGGCGGCCGCGCCAAGGATCGCGGAAAGGCCCACGCCGCCGAGACCGACCACCGCGACCTTGGAGCCCGGCTTGATATGGGCGGTGTTGAAGACCGCGCCGGCGCCGGTGAGCATGGCGCAGGAGAACAGCGCCGACAGGTGAGGGGCGACATCCGCCTCGACCTTGACCAGCGACTGGCGCGACAGCACCGCGTGGCAGGCGAAGGCGGAGACGCCGACGTGGTGGTTCACCGGCGTTCCGTCCATGGAAAGTCGCCGGGCGCCGGTCATCAGCTCGCCGACGCCATGGTGGCGCGCGGCGCGCTCGCAAAGGGCCGGCCTGCCTTCCGCGCAAGGGGTGCAGCGCCCGCAGCCGGGCGCGAAGATGCACACCACGTGGTCGCCCGGCGCAAGGTCGTCGACACCGGCGCCGACCTCTTCCACGAAGCCGGATGCCTCGTGGCCGAGCACCATGGGCAGCGGGCGTGGACGCGTGCCGTTGATGACCGAAAGGTCCGAATGGCAGACGCCCGCCGCGGCGATCCGGATCAGGACCTCGCCGCGCCCCGGGCCCTCGAGGTCGAGCTCACGCACCGTGAGCGGGCGCTCGGCCGCGAAATTCTCGGTGACTCCGCCTCGCTCCAGAACGGCTGCCGTGATCTTCATTTGGTCCTCCCGATACTGTCTTGTCCGCGTGCTTCGGCGCGTTGCCGAGGCACGATCCTCCCGGACACTAAAGACGCATAGCCGAAATCGGTCTATCATTCCGTGTCAGTTATAGGATTAGGCTATGACCGGGTGCTTCGCAAATTATTGGTAGCCCTCATGGGGAGAACCTAGGCTTCCCGATATCCAAGACGCTCTGGGAGGAAGCAGATGGGTATCACGACAAAAAGCGCATGTCTTGCAGCCGGGCTTCTCGTCGCGGCGGGGTCCGCGGCGTTTGCCGAGGAATCGCACGACTGGACGACATCGAAGTGGGGCAAGGACGACCAGATCGGTGCCGCCAACCTGATGACGCCGGAGAGCGTCAAGGCGGCCTCGCAACTGGTCACGACCGGCAAGGTCTACAGCCTCGGGATGATCGTCGGCAGCGACACGCCGGCCTTTCCGCCGCGAAGCCTGTCGGTGACGGTTCTCCAGCCGAACCAGATTTCCAACAGCGGCATGGGCAAGAACGCCTTCACCTACAATGACGACATCTTCATGGGCTGGCTGGGCATCGGCCCGCAGATCGACGGCCTGGGTCATGCCGGCGTCGACCACGTTTACTACAACGGACACAAGGACAGCGATTTCGCCAAGGCCGCCGGTCTGACGGAACTCGGCCTGCACAACCTGCCGGGTCTCGTGGGCCGTGGCGTGCTGCTCGACATGGCGAAGTTCTACGGCGTCGACATGGTGGAGGAAGGCACGGCCTATACCGCCGACGATGTGAAGGCGGCCGCGAAGCAGCAGGGGGTCGAGTTGCGCGAGGGCGATATCGTCCTGTTCAACTCCAACTGGATGAACCTGCTCGATGGCGAGAACCCCGATCCGAAGCGCTTCGGCGCCGCCGAGCCCGGGCTTGGCGTGAGCGGCGCGGAGTATCTGGCGGAACTGGGCGTCATGGCGGTCGGCGCCGACACCTGGGGCATGGAGGTCGTGCCGGCCGAGGTGGAGGGCGACGCGTTCCGCGCCCACCAGATCCTGCAGCCCGAGAACGGCATCTACATCCTTGAAAACATGGACACGCGCGAACTCGCGAAGGACGAGGCGCACGAGTTCCTGTTCGTGCTGGGTCAGGCCCGGCTGAAGGGGGCCGTGCAGATGATCATCAATCCGATCGCGATCCGCTGACGGGAAGATCCGCAGCGAAACGGGAGACGGCGGGCGGCAGGTGTCGCCCGCCCACTTTTGGGAGGAAACCAATGAAGAAGCTACTGCTTGCAACGGCGGCGATGATCGCCGCCCCGCTCGCGGCCCTTGCCGCCGAGAAGCCGGCCGAACTCAAGGTCGGCGTCACCACGTTCCTGACCGGCCCGGCCTCGGTCTTCGGCGTCCCCGGGCGCGACGCGGCCGAGATCCTCGTCGAGAAGATCAACGCCGAGGGTGGCATCGCCGGCGTTCCGGTGAAGCTCTCCTTCATCGACGAGGGCGCGGGCGCCGAGGCGCTGACCTCGGAATACCGCCGCCAGGTGGAGAGCGAGGGCGCCCACGCCATGCTCGCCTCCATCTCCTCCGGCAACTGCCAGACGATCGCCCCGCTTGCCGAGGATCTGAAGGTCCTCAACATCATGTGGGATTGCGGCACGCAGAAGATCTTCGAGGAAGGGAAGTACAACTACGTCTTCCGCACGCAGGCCAACGCCACGCCGGAAATGCTGGCGACCGTGCTCTACCTGCTGAAGACCAAGCCCGACTTCAAGACCATCGCCGTCGTCAACCAGGACTACGCCTGGGGCCGTGACAGCTGGCAGATCTTCTCCACCGCGCTGAAGGCCATGAAGCCGGACGTCGAGGTGGTCGGCGAGTTCTTCCCCAAGTTCGGCGCGCCGGACTTCTCCACCGAGATCTCGCGCCTGCAGGCGATGCAGCCGGACGTCATCCTGTCCACCTCCTGGGGCGGCGACCTGGACACCTTCATCCAGCAGGCGGCGCAGCGCGGCCTGATGAACACCTCGACCTTCGTCATTCCGCTGGCCGAAAGCTCGCTCGAGCGCCTGGGCTCCACGCTCCCCGCCGGCCATATCGTCGGCGCGCGCGGCGACCACTACTTCCTGCATCCGGATCGCCGTGACGACGCGGACTTCAAGGAGTTCATGGCCACCTTCGAGGAAAAGACCGGCTCCCACGCGATCTACCCGGTCTTCCACATGAGCCAGGCGATCGCCGCGCTCAAGGCCGCCTACGAGAAGGCCGCCGAGGCCAAGGGCGGCGAATGGCCGAGCGAGGACGAGGTCATCGCCGCGCTCGAGGGCCTGACGTTCCAGGGCCTGGGCCGCGAGGTCACCATCCGCGAGGATCATCAGGGCATCGAGGCGCAGCTTCTGGGCACCAGCGTCCAGAGCGGCGAGTACCCCTTCGCCACGCTCGAGAACATCATGATCTTCGACGGCGCCGACCTGACCGCTCCGGTCGGCGAGGAGTCCGTGGAGTGGGTGAGCAAGCTCGGTCCCGACTTCGTCGAGAGCGTCAAGGTCGACACCTACGAAAAGTAAGCGTCCGTCAACGAGACGCATCGCGGCGGGGCCCGTGCCCCGCCGCGTCCGCCGCAGGCCCGCATGCCACCGCGCACAACAGCCGGCCCGCGACAGCGATGCCATCACCGCGCGCAACGGAACCCCATGAACCTGACCCTGTTCCTACTGGCCCTGTTCGACGGAGTAGCCTACGCGGCGCTCGTCTTCATCGTCGCCGTCGGTCTCACCCTCATCTTCGGCGTCATGCGCATTCTCAACGTGGCGCATGGCTCGCTCTACGCCGTCGGCGCCTATCTGACCGTCTCTCTCACCGGCTGGGTGCTGGCGATGGGTGCCGCCCCGGTGCTCGCCTTTCCGCTGATGCTGGTCTCGGCCGTGCTCGTCGGCGTGCTGGTCGGCGGGCCGATCGAATGGCTGCTGCTGCGCCGGATCTACAACAAGCCCGAGGTGCTCCAGCTCCTGGTCACCTTCGCGGTGTTCATGATCCTGGAGGACGTGCAGCGGCTCGTGTGGGGCACCCAGCCCTATTTCCAGGCCGCCGTGCTGCAGGAACTGGGCCGCGTGACCGTCTTCGGCGTCACCTACATGTCCTACCAGCTCATCCTTCTGCCGGTGATCGCGCTGGTGCTGCTGTTCGGCCTGCGCTTCTTCCTGCGCCACACGGTGATCGGCAAGCTCATTCTCGCCACCACCGAGGACCGCGAGGCGGCCCAGTCCATCGGCATCGACGCGGACAAGGTGTTCCTGCTCACCTTCATCGTCGGCGCGACCCTCGCCGGTCTCGGCGGCGCGCTCGCCTCGCCGACGACCTCGATCCTGCCCGGCATGGGCGCGGACATGATCGTGCTGTCCTTCGCGGTGGTGGCCACCGCCGGCCTCGGCCAGATCGAGGGCGCCGCCTTCACGGCGCTGCTGATCGGCCTGGGCCGCTCCTTCGCGGTCTATGTGTGGCCGGAAACGGCGGTGCTCGTTCCCTATCTCATCATGCTGCTCGTTCTGCTGGTGCGCCCCGAGGGGCTCTTCGGCAGCCCGTCGGCGCGCAAGATCTGAGGCGGGCCCATGCTGTTTCGTGTCCTGATTCCGCTTCTCGCCGTTGCCGCAGTGGCGATCGTGCCCTTCGCGGCGCCCTCGCTGCAGCTCCTTGTGAACCTTGCGCTTGCCAAGGGACTGGCCGTCGTCGGCGTGACCGTGCTCCTGCGCGCCGGCCAGGTCTCCTTCGGTCATGCGCTCTACTTCGCCATCGCCGCCTATGGCGCGGCCTTCCTGTCGTCGTTCATGAACGGCGCCGACCTGATCCTCGTCATCCTGGCGGCGGTCGCCTCCGCCGCCCTGTCGGGACTTCTCGTCGGCCTCTTCGTGGTGCGCTACCGGGGCATCTTCTTCGGAATGCTGAACCTGGCGTTCTCGATGATCTTCTGGTCGATCCTGGAAAAGTTCTACCACTACACCGGCGGTGCGGACGGCATCCGCCTGCCGCGCCCGACCGTCCTCGGCATGGCGCTGGAACGCGGCCCCTTCGAACTGCTGCTGTTCTACCTGTCGCTGGCGCTTGCGCTGCTGCTCGGCTGGTTCACCGTGCGCTGGTTCTCCTCGCCGGTCGGACAGCTCTTCCAGACGGTGAAGACCAACGAGACCCGTCTCCAGTACCTGGGCGTGTCGCCGCAGCGCACGCTGCTCGTCGGCTATGTGCTCTCCGCCGTCCTGTGCGGCACCGGCGGCGTGCTCATGGGCATCGCCCAGGGCGTGGTGACGCCGGAGTTCGCCTGGTGGATCCGCTCCGGCGAGATGGTCTTCATCGCCGTGCTCGGCGGCGCCGGTTCGGTGCCGGGCGCCTTCATCGGCGCGCTGATCTACGAGGTGGTGCGCACCTATGCCAGCGCCTTCGCCGGTGACGTGTGGCAGATGCTGCTCGGCGGCTTCCTGCTCGTCATCATCCTGTTCGCCCCCGGCGGTGTCATCGGCATCTACGACCGCCTGACCGGGCGCGCCGGCGCCCAAGGGAGGTCCGAATGACCGCGCCCCTTCTCGAGGCTCACGACCTCCAGATCCGCTTCGGCGGCGTGATCGCCGCCGACGGCGTGTCGCTCAAGATCGAACGCGGCCGCAACCTCGCGATCATCGGTCCCAACGGGGCCGGGAAGACCACCTTCCTCAACATCTGCACCGGCTGGATCAAGCCGAGCCGGGGCAAGGTGATGTTCGAGGGCAAGGACATCACGCCGCTGCAGCCGCGCAGGATCGTGAAGCTGGGCGTCGCGCGGGCCTTCCAGATCCCGCAGCTCTTCACCGAGCACACGGCGCTGGAAAACCTGCTGATCTCGGTCGCCGCGCGCGACGGACTGAAGAACCCGCTGCAGAACCTGCACGACGTGCCCGAGCGCGAGGAGATGATGCATCTGCTCGACATGGTGGGCTGCGCGGACGTGGCCGACCGGCACGTGGTGGAACTCTCCGAGGGCCAGCGCAAGCTGATCGACATCGCCGTCGCGCTGGCGCTCAAGCCCCGTCTGCTGCTGATGGACGAGCCGACGTCGGGCGTCGCCTCCTCGGAGAAGTTCGCCGTCATGGACATTCTCGTGAAGGCGCTCGCCGAGGCGGAGGTGACGGCCGTCTTCGTCGAGCACGACATGGGCATCGTCTCGCGTTACGCGGACGAGGTGGCCGTATGGGCGGCCGGAAACGTGCAGATGCGCGGCTCGCCGGCGGAAATCCTGGAACATCCGGACGTGATCCGCGACGTGATCGGGGAGGCGGTGTGATGCTGGAACTCAAGAACGTCGACGCGCGCATCGGCATTATCCCGATCCTGCGCGGCATCAACCTGACCATCGAGGCCGGCGAGACGGTCGCCCTCATCGGCCGCAACGGCGCGGGCAAGACCACGCTGCTGCGCTCGATCATGGGCTTCACCACCGTCACGGGCTCCATGAGCTTCGCGGGCACGGAGATGACCTCGCTCATTCCGGCCAGGCGCCCGGGGCTCGGCATCGGCTACGCGCCGGAGGACAGGCGGCTGTTCTCCCCCTTCACGGTGGAGGAGAACATCCTGCTGCCGGCGCAGGTGGCGCGTCTCGACGCCGCCGAGACCAAACGCCGTATCGACCGGGTCTACGACATCCTGCCCGAACTCAGGGAGATGGCGGGACGCCCGGCCGGCAACGTGTCCGGCGGGCAGGGCAAGATGGTGGCGCTCGGCCGCGCGCTCATGCTCGGCACGAAGCTCGTGATGCTCGACGAACCCTTCCAGGGCCTGGCGCCCGCGCTGGCGCTTCGCTACGCCGACGCGCTCAAGGCCCTGCGCGATGCCGACCGCACGGTCGCGCTCGTGATCACCGAATCCAACCCCTCCCTGCTGCGCGGCTTTGCCGGTCGCACGCTCGTGATCGAGCGTGGCGAGGTCAGCGAGGGTGTCCTGGAGCACGAAAGGACCTGATCCGATGGACAATCTGAAAGACTTGCTGCCCGATCCCCTGAACCTGATCGGTGGCAGATGGATCCCTGCGGCCTCGGCCAGGGAAATGGAGGTCCGCTCGCCTGTCGACGGCGCGGTGTTCGCGGCGATCGCGGACTCCGGTCCCGAGGACGTGGACGCGGCCGTTCGCGCCGCCCGCGCGGCGTTTGACGGGGGCGACTGGTCGAAGCTGACGGCGGCCGAACGCGGCCGGCTCATGCTGAAGCTGTCGGCCCGCATCGCCGACGAGGCGGAAGCGCTGGCGCGCCTCGAGACGCGCGACAACGGCAAGCCGCTGAAGCAGGCGCGCGCCGACATGCTGGTCACCGCCCGCTACTTCGAGTTCTACGGCGGCGCGGCCGACAAGGTGCACGGCGAGGTGATCCCCTTCCTCACCGGCTACAATGTCGAGATGCACCGCGAGCCGCACGGCGTGACCGGGCATATCATCCCGTGGAACTACCCCGCGCAGATGTTCGCCCGCTCGCTGGCGCCGGCGCTTGCCATGGGCAACGCGACCGTGCTGAAGCCGGCGGAGGATGCGTGCCTCACCGCGCTGAGGATCGCCGAGCTTGCCCGCGAGGTCGGTTTCCCCGACGGGGCGATCAATGTGGTGACCGGCCGGGGCGAGGTCGCCGGCAAGGCCCTTTCCGAGCATCCGGGCGTCGACTTCCTGTCGTTCACCGGCTCGCCGGAGGTGGGCGTCATGATCCAGGTCGCGGCGGCGAAAAACTTCATCGGCTGCACGCTGGAGCTTGGCGGCAAGTCGCCGCAGATCGTTTTCGCCGATGCCGATCTCGAGGCGGCCTATCCGGTGATCGTCAACGCGATCATCCAGAACGGAGGGCAGACCTGCTCCGCCGGGTCGCGCATCCTGATCGAACGCCCGATCTACGATCAGGTGATGGCCGAACTGGCCCGCCGCTTCGGCGAGATCGTCTGTTCCGACAGCTCCGACGAGAACGCGGTTCTCGGTCCGCTCATCTCTGCAAGGCAGAAGCAGCGGGTCGAACGCTACATCGAGGAGGCGGACGCGCCCCTGGTGGCGCGCGGCACCATCGCCGGCAACGCGCCGGAGGGGGGCTACTATGTGCCCGCCGCCCTGTTCGGCCCGTGCGACCCGACGTCCCGCATCGCGCAGGAAGAAGTCTTCGGCCCGGTGCTCTGCGCCATTCCCTTCGACGACGAGGCGGAGGCGATCCGCATCGCCAACGACACCGAATACGGGCTCGTGACCGGTCTGTGGACCCGTGACGGCAGCCGCCAGCAGCGGGTGTCCAAGGCCATGCGGTGCGGTCAGGTCTTCATCAACGGCTATGGCGCCGGCGGCGGCGTGGAGCTGCCCTTCGGCGGCGTTCGCAAGTCCGGTCACGGCCGCGAGAAGGGGTTCGAGGCCCTGCACGAGTTCTCGCGCATCAAGACTATCGTCAACAACCACGGGTGAGGAACATCCAATGAGACTTTCCGGCAAGACAACGCTCGTCACGGGCGCGGCATCCGGCTTCGGCAAGGGCATCGCCGAAACCTTCATTCGCGAGGGCGCGAAGGTCGCCGTCGTCGATCTCAATGGCGAGGGGGCGAAGGCCGTTGCCGCCGAACTGGGCGAGGGGGCGATTGCGATCACCTGCGACGTGTCGAAGGCCGACGACGTGCAGGCGGCCGTCGACGAGACCCTCAAGGCCTTCGGCTCGCTCGACATCGTGGTCAACAACGCGGGCTGGACCAACCCCAACAAGCCGCTGATGGAGACCGACGAGGCGACCTTCCGCAAGATCTACGACATCAACGTCCTGTCGATCTTCCACATGACCAAGACCTGCGTGCCGGTATGGGAGAAGCAGGGCGGCGGCGTCATGATCAACGTCGGCTCGACGGCGGGCATCCGGCCGCGCCCCGGGCTTACCTGGTACAACTCGTCCAAGGGCGCGGTGAACCTGATGACCCGCAGCCTGGCGGTGGAACTGGCGCCGAGCAGGATCCGCGTCAACGGCATCGCGCCCGTGATGGGGGCGACCGGGCTGCTTGAACAGTTCATGGGCGTGCCCGACACCCCGGAAAACCGCGAGCGCTTCATCGCCACGATCCCCATGGGACGCCTGTCCGAGCCGCGCGATATCGCCAACGCGGCGCTGTACCTCGCCTCCGACGAAGCCGACTTCATCACCGGTGTCATCCTGGAGGTGGATGGCGGTCGCACCATCTGACGCCCCGGGGTTCTTGCCCCAGACTGGGGCCGGCTCCTTCCCCTCGGGGCCGGCCCTGCTTTTTCTCGGAGTCAGCCCTTCCCGGCGGCGCGGTCCAGGATCTGACGGGCGCGCAGGACGACCGGAAGGTCCACCATGGCGCCGTCCACCGCAACCGCGCGCGTGCCGTCCCCGGCCGCCTCCACCACGCGGGTGGCCCAGGCGATCTCCTCCTCCGCTGGAAGGAATCCGGCGCGGGCGGGGGCGATCTGGGCGGGATGGATCAGCAGCTTGCCGCCGAACCCGAGGGTGCGCGCATGATGGCAGTCGTCGGTGATCAGGCCCGCGTCGCGGATGTCGGCCGTCACCCCGTCGATGGGAGCGCCCTGTCCGGCGAGCCTTGCGGCGAGCGCCAGTTCGAAACGCGCGTGGGAGAGCGGGCCGCGCTCATGGGCGATGCCGATGTCGGCCGCGAAGTCGATGGAACCGAAGGCGAGACGATGGCTCGCGCGGGCGATCTCGCGGGCATTGGCGAGGCCCGCGGCGCTCTCCACAAGCGCCACGACGGGCAGGCCGGTGCGGGCACCGGCGTCGCGGACGGCCTCCGCCGTTTCCGCCTTGGGCAGGACGATGCCGGAAAGCGGGAGGGTCGCGCAGGCGGCCAGGTCGTCGCCATGCCACCGGGTATCGGCCGCGTTGACACGCACCAGCACGGGCACGGGAGCGTCAAGGCCGGCGAGCGCCTCGCCGAGGGCCGTCGCGAGACCGGCCCGCGCGTCCGGCTTGTCCTCTGGCGGCACCGCGTCCTCCAGGTCGACGAACACCGCGTCGGCTCCCGCCGCGAGGGCCTTGGCGAAGCGTTCGGGACGGTTGCCCGGCACGAAGAGGGGGAGGGCGATCCGCGTCAGCGGATTGTCGGCATGTGCGGTCATGGCGGTTCCTGCAAATGTGTGGGAAGGGCGGCAAGACTGCGCGCTTGCGGTTTCGAAAGGAAATAGCGGGATGTGCGCGGACACATAGTCTGGATCAATAGGTCCGGGGACGCGTGAACGCGAGGGGAGAGGGTTCAATTCGTCGCAGTTGCGCAAGGCATAGCCTGAGACAATAACGGCGGCGCAAGCCCTTTATTACTCCGCCCCGGTTCCCTCGGGCATACTCGCGCCAAAAGAAAGGGAGATGCCTTCATCATGGCTTCCGATTTGTCCGGTTTGTTCGTTGTGTCCGTGGAGCAGGCGGTTGCCGCTCCCTATCTGTCGGGACGTCTTGCGGAGGCCGGTGCCCGCGTCATCAAGGTCGAACGGCCGGAGGGCGACTTCGCGCGGCAGTACGACCACCTCGTTCACGGCGAAAGCGCCTATTTCGTCTGGCTGAACCGGGGCAAGGAATCCGTCTGCCTCGATCTTCGCCAGGAGGACGACAAGGCGCTGCTCGAGGAGATGATCTCCCGTGCCGACGTCTTCATCCAGAATCTGGCGCCGGGCGCGATCTCGCGGCTCGGTTTCGCGCCGGAGCGCCTGCGCGAGGCCAATCCGCGCCTGATCACCGTGTCGATCTCCGGCTATGGCGAGGACGGCCCCTATCGCGACCTCAAGGCCTATGACCTGCTGGTGCAGGCGGAAAGCGGCCTCTCGTCCATCACCGGCAACCAGGAGGGGCCGGCACGCGTCGGCGTGTCCGTGTGCGACATCTCCGCCGGCATGACCGCGCATCAGGCCGTGCTGCAGGCGCTCTTCGCGCGTGAACGCAGCGGCGAGGGGCGCCACATCACCGTGTCGCTCTATCACGCGCTCGCCGACTGGATGAACGTGCCGTATCTCCAGTTCGCCTACGGCGGCAAGACGCCGGCGCGTTCGGGCCTCAATCATCCGACCATCGCCCCCTATGGCGCTTATGCCGGGAGCGACGGCAAGGAGGTGCTGTTTTCCATCCAGAACGAACGCGAGTGGGCGATCCTGTGCCGCGACGTGCTGGGGCGCGAGGAGGTGGCGCGCGATCCGCGCTTCGACAGCAACTCCAACCGCGTCGCCAATCGCGCGGCGCTGGACGACATCATCGCGTCCGTCTTCGGCACGATCCCGCGCGACGAGATCGCGGAGAGACTGGAGGCCGCGCGCATCGCCTATGGGCGCGTGTCGACCATGGACGATCTGGTCGCCCATCCCCAGAACCGCTATGTGGAGGCCGACACGCCGACAGGGCCGGTGCGCCTGCTCGCGCCCGGCGCCCTGGTCGACGGACACTCGCCCGCGTTCGGTCCCGTGCCGGCGCTTGGCGCGGACACGGACCGGGTGCGCGGCGAGTTCGCTCCCGCCGGCGTCGGGCGGGCACGGTCGTGAACACGGGAAACGGAAGCGCAGCCATGACCACCACCCTTTCGCGTGCCGGAGACACCCCGCCGCCGCCCGTTCCGCAGACGAACGAGCGCCTGCTCGGCCTGCTTGCGCGCGCCGGCGCGCGCGACGTTCTCGACATCGGCTGCGGCCATGGCGCGCTGTCGCGGCTTCTTGCGGCCAACGGCTACCGGGTGACCGGCATCGACCCCGACTGGACGGCGGTCGAGACGGCACGCGCCAAGGTGGCCGGGGCCCGGTTCGAGGTGGCGACGGCGGAAAACCTTCCCTTCGCCGAGGACAGTTTCGACGCGGCGGTCTTTCTCAACGCGCTGCATCATGTTCCTGGCGCGGCGATGGCAAGGGCCCTCGACGAGGCGCTTCGGGTCCTGCGGCCCGGCGGCACGCTGGTCGTGGTGGAACCGCTCGCGCGCGGGTCCTTCTTCGAGGTCATGCGGCCGGTGGAGGACGAGACCGCGATCCGCGCCGAGGCGATGACGGCGCTTGAGGAGCGCATCGCGAAGCGGGACTGCGAGCTTCGTCAGAAGGTCGTCTACGACCGGGCGACGACCTTTGGGACGCTCGATGACTTCATCGCCTATCTGGTCGCCGTCGATCCGGCACGGCGCGAGGTCGCCGACGCACGTCGGGCGGAGCTTCAGTCACTGTTCGAACGCCACGCGGTCAAGGCGGCGGACGGGCACCTTCTGGTGCAGCCATTGATGCTTGCGGAGCTCGGCGTGCCGCCGCGCGGGTGAGTTCCCGGTTGCTTTGAGGCGCGAAATCATTACCTAAGGCGGGCGGGGGCATGCTCCGGCCCGTCCGGCCGGTCGGCGTTCCCCTGTCAATGTGACCAGCCAGACCGCACCGGGACGCGCAGATCAATGGATCAGCTCAAACTTGCCGCGCTTGATGCCGAGGACCTTCAGGTTCTCTCGGCGCATGTTCAGGATGCCGTGCTCAAGGTGGGCGACATTCGCTTCTTCGCCGCCGACGGGCATCTCGTTCTGACGATGAACCGCTTCGTCTGGGACAAGGCGCAGGGAAAACCGCGCCGGGGCGAGCAGCTCGAGCGCCGCAGGGCCGCGCTGTCTTTCGCCCGCGTGAGCGATCTCAAGGCGCTGAACATCCGCCAGGACGAGAAGGACGCGATCCTGTCCCTGCTCGCCATTTCGTTCGAGCCGGGCGAGGAGCCCTCGGGCCGTGTCGAACTGGTGTTCGCCGGCGGGGCCAGCCTGTCGTTTTCCGTCGAATGCATCGAGGCGCAACTCGCCGACCTCGGTTCCGCCTGGGCGACGGACCACCGGCCGCAGCACGCACTCGACTGATCCTTCCGGGACCCGCTCCCGCCGTTTCATGCAAGTTCCGGAGTGATTGCCTTGGTGCTTCGACTGTCCACGAAGGATGCGGACTTCAGCGCCGCCTTCGCCGATCTTCTCGCCAGCAAGCGTGAAGCCTCCGCCGATGTGGACGCGACCGTGCGCGACATCCTCGACGACGTGCGCGAAAACGGCGACGCGGCGCTCCTGGCCTATACCGCCCGCTTCGACAGGCTGGAGGCGGACAGCGTCCAGGCGCTCGCGGTCACCGAGGCGGAGATCGATGCGGCCATCGCCGGCATCGAACCCCGGACGCTCGAGGCCCTGACGCTGGCCCGCGACCGTATCGCCTCCCATCATGCCCGGCAGATGCCGAAGGACGACCGCTACACCGATCCGCTCGGCGTCGAACTCGGTTCGCGCTGGACCGCCATCGAGGCGGTGGGCCTCTATGTGCCCGGCGGTACCGCAAGCTACCCCTCTTCGGTGCTGATGAACGCGGTGCCCGCGCGGGTCGCCGGCGTGGACCGCATGGTGATGTGCGTGCCAAGCCCCGACGGCGTGCTCAATCCGCTGGTGCTGGCCGCCGCCCGCCTTGCCGGCGTCACCGAGATCTACCGGATCGGCGGCGCGCAGGCGATCGCCGCCCTTGCCTATGGAACGGACACGATTTCGCCGGTCTCCAAGATCGTGGGGCCGGGCAACGCCTTCGTGGCGGCCGCCAAGCGCCGGGTGTTCGGCACCGTCGGCATCGACATGGTGGCGGGCCCGTCCGAGATCCTCGTGGTGGCCGACGGCGAGAACGATCCCGACTGGATCGCGGCGGATCTCCTGTCCCAGGCCGAACACGACACCAGCGCCCAGTCGATCCTGATCACCGGGGATGCCGGTTTCGCGGATCGGGTGGCGGAGGCCGTTGAACGCCAGCTTGCGCTCCTGCCGCGCGGAGAGGTTGCCGGCGCGAGCTGGCGCGACTTCGGCGCCATCATCACGCTCGACAGCCTGGACGAGGCGCCGGCCCTGGTGGATGCCATCGCGCCCGAACACCTGGAACTTGCCGTCGCCGACCCGGACGCGCTGTTCGCGCGCATTCGAAACGCGGGCGCGGTCTTCCTGGGCCGTCACACGCCCGAGGCCATCGGCGACTATGTGGGTGGGTCCAATCACGTGCTGCCCACGGCACGCTCGGCGCGCTTTTCCTCCGGGCTTTCGGTTCTCGACTTCGTCAAGCGGACCTCGATCCTGCGCTGCAACGCGGACAACCTGCGCGAACTCGGACCCGCCGCCATCCGGCTCGCGGAGGAGGAGGGACTGGGCGCTCACGCGCGCTCGGTGGCCATCCGCCTGAACCTTTGATACCGCTGCGACGCGCGACGCACTTGTCCCGCGCCGCCGGCTCGCGCTAGGTGTTGGGACGGGTCGCCGCCCGATCGGGGCGGTGCCGGCGGAGATGGCGGAACGGGCATGGACGCAACACGCGATAGCACCCAGGTCTCATCGGCGCGTCTGGTCGGCGTCGAACTGGACGAGGCCTCGATTTCCCGCTCGACGCCCGACATCGAGCACGAGCGCGCGGTCGCCATCTACGATCTCATCGAGGACAACGTGTTCGAGCCCGCCGGCGCGCCGGAAGGGCCTTACAGGCTTCGTCTCTCGCTGGTCGAGAAGCGTCTCGTGTTCGCCGTGTCCAGCGACGCGGGCGAGGAACTCGTCACGCATATCCTGTCCCTGACACCGCTCAGGAAGGTGGTGAAGGACTATTTTCTCATCTGCGAGAGTTACTTCGAGGCGATCAAGTCGGCCACGCCGAGCCAGATCGAGGCCATCGACATGGGCCGGCGCGGCGTTCACAACGACGGCTCGCGCATTCTCATGGAGCGGCTCGAGGGCAAGATCCGCGTGGACATGACCACGGCGCGCCGCCTGTTCACCCTCGTCTGCGCCCTGCACTGGAAAGGCTAGGGCAGCGGATGGGTCCGGGGACGGCGCCGGGAGCCGTGCTCTTTGCCTGCGGCATGAACGCGGTGCGTTCGCCGATGGCGGCGGCGATGCTGGCCAAGCTGTTTCCGGGCCGCGTCTACGTCAAGTCCTGTGGCGCGCGCGCCGGCGAGCCCGATCCCTTCGTCGAGGCCGTCATGGCCGAGATCGGCTGCGATCTTTCCGCCCACAAGCCGAAGAGCTTCGAGGATCTGGACGAGTCCGGTTTCGATCTCGTCATCACGCTGGCGCCGGAGGCGCACCACAAGGCGCTTGAGATGACACGCACCGAGGCCGTCGACGTCGAGTACTGGCCGACGCCCGATCCGACGCTGACGACCGGCTCGCGCGCCCAGATCCTCGACGGGTACAGGGGGGTTCGCGACATGCTGCTGGCGCGCATCAAGAAGCGCTTCGGCTGGACGCCGGTTCCCGGCGGGTGAGGGCGCGAAAAGCCCTGCGCCGGCCGCACGGGAGCCCCCTTGAAAGCGCGTGAAACTGCCTGTTCCCTTTCTTCGTGCGATCCGTTAGGTTCCCGGCCACATCAGAATGCTAATCAGGAATCCATATGGCCAAGGAAGAAGTCCTCGAATTTCCGGGCGTGGTGACGGAATTGCTGCCCAACGCGACGTTCCGCGTGAAGCTCGAGAATGATCACGAGATCATTGCCCATACCGCAGGGCGCATGCGCAAGAACCGTATTCGCGTGCTTGCCGGCGACCGCGTGCTTGTCGAGATGACCCCTTACGACCTGACCAAGGGTCGCATTACCTACCGTTTCAAGTGACAAGGGCTGCCGCAGAACAGGCGGCAGCAAAGCCTTCGCGAGAGGTCGCGTCCCGATGACCGCTGCTGACCCCGCTCGATCGTCCCCCCGGATGCCGCTGGTCCTTGCCTCCGCCTCGCCGCGGCGGCTTGCACTGTTGCAGCAGATCGGCGTCGACCCGGATACGCTGTTGCCCGCCGACATCGACGAGACGCCGCGTCGGGGCGAGACCCCGCGCGCGCTCGCCCAGCGGCTTGCCCGCACCAAGGCGGAAGTGGCGCGCAGGGCCGCCGACAGGGTGGAAGAGAACGTGGACGGGCTGGTGCTCGCCGCCGACACGGTGGTGGCCGTCGGTCGTCGCATTCTGCCCAAGGCGGAAACCTTCGAGGAAGCCGAGGCCTGCCTGCAGCTTCTTTCAGGGCGCGGGCACCGGGTCTACACGGCGGTCTGCGTCAGCGCGCCGAGGGACGTGATCCGCCAGCGGCTGGTCGAAACCCGTGTGCGTTTCAAGCGCCTGTCGCGTGCCGAGATCGCCGCCTATCTGGAAAGCGGCGAGTGGCGGGGCAAGGCCGGCGGATACGCCATCCAGGGTCTTGCGGCCGCCTTCGTGGTCAAGCTGACCGGCTCCTACGCCAATGTGGTCGGGCTGCCGCTCCACGAGACGGCGAACCTTCTTGCCGGGCTGAAGTATCCGCTTCTCGACGGGTGGCGTGATCCGGCCAGCATTCGCCCCTGAACAGGAGCGTTGCGGCCGGGCCGGCTCCGGATCTCCTTTTCCCCCTTTCTGTCGTCGCTTCGGGCTGGCATGATCGCCCCGGCCACAACCTGTGGTCGGGAGGATCTTGCAAGCATCGGGAGGATGTTCATGGGAGGACGGCTTGATGGCCGCGCCGCGCTGGTGATTGGTGCGGGTTCCAGCGGACCGGGCTGGGGAAACGGCAAGGCGACGGCAGTGCTTATGGCGCGCGAGGGCGCGCGTGTCGCCTGTGCCGATATCAATGCGGAGGCCGCCGAGGAGACACGGGCGCTGATCGAGAGCGAGGGCGGGGAGGCGATCGCGCTGACCTGCAATGCCGCGCGGTCCGACGACGTGGCCGCCACGGTCGCGGCGACGGTGGCCGCCTTCGGTCGGCTCGACATTCTCGACAATAATGTCGGCATCGCCGTGACCGGCGCTGTGGTCGATCTCGCGGAGGACGAGTGGGACCGGGCCATGGCGGTCAACGTCAAGAGCATGTACCTGGGCATGAAACACGCCATTCCGGCCATGCTCGAGACCGGCGGCGGGGCGATTGTGAACATCTCCTCCGTTGCCTCCATCCGCCACATCGGCGTGTCATATGCCGTCTACAACGCCTCGAAGGCTGCGGTGAACCAGTTGACGAGCGCGACGGCCATCGACTACGCGGGGCAGGGCATTCGCGTGAACGCGGTGCTGCCGGGGCTGATGAAGACCCCGATGGTCGAGACCTCGACGGGCCTTGCCTCCGCCTACTCGGACGGCGATATCGAGGAGATGTGGCGCAAGCGCGACTCGCAGGTGCCCGTGGGGCACATGGGCGAGGCCTGGGATGTGGCCCATGCGGCGCTGTTTCTCGTCAGCGACGAGGCGCGCTATATCACCGGGCACTCGCTCGTCGTCGATGGCGGGCTATCACTGAAGATCGCCTGACGCCGGCCCGCGGGGCCGGTGGGGCAGGCACAGCCGGACAGGAACGGATGGCCGACAAAGACCCCCCCGCCAGCCCCGCGCGCACGGTGCGTCCCTGCCCGGAATGCGGCAAGCCCTCGAGCGAGGCGTCCTATCCCTTCTGCTCGAAGCGCTGCGCGGACGTGGACCTCAACCGCTGGCTCTCGGGCAGCTACAGCGTGCCGGTCGTGGAACTCGAGCCGGAGGATCTGGCCGAGCTCGAGGCCCGGCAGCAGCGCGAGGAGGACGAACGCGGCGGCCGCTGACGTGTGCGGCTTGCGTCCTGCATGTGACGCCCGTCACCGTGTTCGGCGCGTCGCGGCCGTAAGGTTGACGCAGGGTCGGGCATAGGGTCCCGGTCCCGGCTCGGAGGAATGCCCATGCGTAGCAAGCTTCTTGTCCTGGCGGCGGTGATCGCAGCGCTCGCTCCCGCCAAGCATGCGTTCGCCCAGGAACGGGCCGGGGTCGCGAGTGCGGTCACCCAGACCGCGCGCGGGCAGGTCGGCGGCGGGTCCATGCGCACGATCCGCATCGGCAAGTCCGTGTTCAGCGGCGAGCGGATCACCACCGACGCTCGCGGTCGCGTTCAGGTCCTCCTGGCCGACGGCTCCAACTTCGTCGTCGGGCCGAACTCCAGCCTCGTCATCGATGAGTTCGTCTACCGGCCCGAGCAGGGCGCGGGAAAGATCGTGGCCACCTTCGGGCGCGGTGTCGCCCGCTATGTGGGCGGCAGGATCTCCAAGAACCGTGGCGGCGTCACCATCCGCACGCGGCAGGGCACCATCGGCGTGCGCGGCGGCATGGCCAACCTGGTCCAGCGCGGCGACGACACGGTGTTTTCCTTCCTCTTCGGCAAGGACCTGACCTTCACGGGGCGCAACGGCCGCGAGATGCGGGTCTACCGGTCCGGCTTCTCGGTCTTCGCCTCGGGCGGTCAGGGGCGGGTCGGACGCACTCCCGCCAATCTGCAGAATCTCGTGACGCGGCAGCTGACGGGAACCGGCGGAGCGGGGCCGCGCCCGAACGCGGAGCAATTGCGCCGCTTCGGGTTCGCGAATTCGGCCCTGCCGCCGGCGCCAGGGTCGCCGATCCCGCCGCCCGTCATCATCTCGCGCGGGGTGCCGGTGCCCGGCAACAGACTCGACCGCAACTTCGCGAACGGTTCGCGGATCGGTTATCCCCCGACGCCGGGTTGTGTCAGTCCGCTATATTGCTGAGGCACGGCCCCTCCCGCCCGGCCGCACACGTGAAAGTGCCTGCGGATGACGCCGAACGGCTGTTGCGGGCCGGGACCCAAGCTGGCAAGCTCACCGCGCGGCAGTCCCTTTGCCAGGGCGCGCCGCCCGTCCGGCAGGGGGCCGGACGCGGCTATCGCGTGCCCCCGGGATGCGGGCGCGGGCTCCAGGAGACTGCTTGACATGATGCGACGGGGATTATTCACGGGGATCGCGGCCGCCGGCCTTTTCGCTGGCCTGGGGATCGGCGCGGCACAGGCGGATTTCGCGCTCACGATCCTGCACGTCAACGACCTGCATTCGCGGCTCGAGCCGATCAACAAGTATGATTCCACCTGCGGCAAGGACGACGACGCCGAGGGCAAGTGCTTCGGCGGCATCGCGCGCATCAAGGCCAAGGTCGACGAGCGTCGCGCGGCACTTTCCCAGGCCGGCCGCAACGTGCTGATGCTGGATGCCGGCGACCAGTTCCAGGGTTCGCTTTTCTACACCACATACAAGGGCGCGGCGGCGGCCGAGTTCATGAACGCCATCGGCTTCGACGCCATGGCGGTGGGCAACCACGAGTTCGACGACGGCCCCGAGGGGCTGGCCGCCTTCCTGGAGAAGGTCGACATGCCGGTCCTGTCCGGCAATGTCGACGTGGAGAACGAACCGACCCTGAAGGGCAAGGTTCCCGGTACGCTCGTGCTCGAGGTGGGCGGCGAGAAGGTCGGCATCGTCTCCGTCCTGGCCGAGGACACCTCCGAAACCTCGTCGCCCGGTGCAAACGTCCACTTCCTGCGCGCCGAGACCTACCTCAAGGGGGCGGTCGAGGGGCTGGAGGCGGCCGGCGTCGACAAGATCGTGGCGCTGACCCACATGGGCCTGCCGCGCGACATGCAGATCGCGGCGCGCGTCCCCGGCATCGACGTGATCGTCGGCGGCCATTCCCACACGCTGCTGTCCAACACCGAGAAGGGGGCCGCCGGTCCCTATCCCGTGCTGGTGCAGAACCCGGCCGGCAGGCAGGTGCCCATCGTCCAGGCCTATGCCTACGGCAAGTATCTGGGCGAGGTGGAGATCGTCTTCGACGACGCGGGCAACGTGACCTCCGCCACCGGCAATCCGATCCTGCTCGACGCCTCGGTCGCCGCCGACAAGGACATCGCGGCGCGTCTCGACGAACTGGCGAAGCCGCTTGAGGAAGTGCGCGCCAAGGTCGTCGGCCGCACCAACGGCGAGATCGACGGCTCGCGCGAGACCTGCCGTGCGCAGGAGTGCACGATGGGCGATCTCGTGGCCGATGCCATGCTGGAGCGGGTGCGCGACCAGGGCGTGCAGATCGCCATCCAGAACGGCGGCGGCCTGCGGGCGTCGATCGATTCCGGCGAGATCACCATGGGCGAGGTTCTCACGGTGCTGCCGTTCCAGAACACGCTCGCCACCTTCCAGCTCAAGGGCTCCGACGTAATCGCCGCGCTCGAGAACGGCCTGTCGCAGGTGGAAGACGGCGCCGGCCGTTTCCCGCAGGTTGCCGGGATCCGCATGACCTGGACGCGGGCGAAGAAGGCCGGCGAGGGGCGTGTCGTCAGCGTCGAGGTCGAGGGGGAGAACGGCTGGGAGCCGCTCGATCCCGACAAGCTTTATGGCGTGGTTTCAAACAACTACATGCGCGGCGGCGGTGACGGCTACAAGGTCTTCGCCGAGGCCGCGCAGAATGCCTACGACTACGGTCCGGGGCTGGAAGAGGTGCTGGCCGATTACATCGCCGCGATGACGGACGGCTACACGCCCGAAACCGACGGGCGCATCCGCGAGCTGCGCTGACGCGCGGTTGACGCTGCGTTTGCAACTGGATGGCGGCGGGTCTCTCGCCGTTTTCCGGTTGTGTCGTGGCGGCAACAGGTGCTTGCAAACACGTGACAAGCTCGTGGCAGGCCGGGACTCGGCCCGCCCCCTTCGCGTAAATTCCCGGCAGGGAGTCCGGTGGCGGACCCTTGCGCGTTTTCACGGGAATTGAGCTGTTGGGGGATGGTGTGAGCCTTGCGGAACCTGCCAAGGTGAACGTCCGGTGTCTGGTGGTTGCGGCTCTTCTGGGCTGTGCGACCGCCGGGACCGCCCTTGCCCAGCCCGCCGACGGCGTGACCGTGCCCGGCGATGTCGCGCCGGCCTCCGCGCCCGCCGTATCCGCCATGAGCGCCCCGGAGTTGCGCGCGCGTCAGTCCGAGCTTCTCGGCGTGATGCTGCGCGATCCCTCCAATCTCGACGTTGCCTTCGAATACGCCACCGTGTCTGCGGCCATAGGCGACTACGAGGCCGCGATCGGCACCTTCGAGCGGATGCTGATCTACGCGCCGGGCCTGCCGCGCATCCAGCTTGAACTCGGCGTCCTCTATTTCCGTCTCGGGTCCTACGAGGCGGCGCGCTCCTACTTCGAGGCGGCCCTTGCCGCGCCAGACGTGCCGGCGGAGGTGGAGACGCGGGTGCGCACGTTCCTTGTGGCGATCGACGAGGCGGAGGATCCGCACAAGATCACGGCGACGTTCATGACGGGCCTCCGCTGGCAGTCCAACGCCAACGCGGGGCCGGGTGCCCGTGAGGTGACGCTCAACGGACTGACGTTCCTGCTCGACGACACCGCCATCGGCAAGCCGGACTGGAATGCCTTCCTCGCCGGAAATGTTCACTGGGCCTACGATCTCGGCAATCAGGGCGACCTGCTGGAAGCGGACCTGCTGCTCTATGCGGGGCGCTATTTCAACGAGACCCGGCTCAACACGTCGATCGCGGAGCTGACCTTCGGTCCTTCCTTCAATCTCGCCCGTTTCGACATCGACAACGCGCGGCTCGGCATCTACGGCATCGCCTCCGGCATCCGGCTGAGCGAAGCCAATTATTCCGGCGCGCTGGGCTTTGGCAGCCGGTTCGCCGTGCAGCCGGATCCGCTGTCCTCCGTTTCCGGCAAGCTCGAGTACAGGCGGCGCTGGTACCGTGACACGGGGCAATATCCCACGGTCACCAACCGGGACGGCTACCAGATCAGCGGCCAGACCACCTACACCCGCCGTTTCGACGAGCGCTGGTCGGCGCGCGGCTTCGTGCTGGGAGACTACGAGGATACCGCCGCGCGTTTCGAGCAGAGCTGGGAACTCGGCGGTGGCATCGGCGTCACCTATCGCTTTTTCTCCCCGATCGCGAAGCTGCGTGACAAGGGCCCCTGGGCGCTTGACCTGGAAAGCGGCTACCTGCGTCGCGAGTTCGCCAGCCCCGATCCGGCGGTGAGTGCGACCATGGCCCAGCGCGACAACGAGTTCTGGGTGCGCGGTGGCCTCACCGTGCCCGTGCGCGAGGATGTGGCGCTTGGCCTGACCACCGAATTCCGCCGTCTGCAGTCGAATTACGCGACGCGCGACTACGCCAACACCTCCGTGATGATGAACGTGGTCAAGGCGTTCTAGCGTTGCCGCACCGTCCGGGCGAACCGGGAAGCGGATTTTGAAAATGAAGCCGAGGAAGTCGAGATGAACCGCTATGCGCCGCTTGCGCTGACCGTGCTTGGCGTTCTGCCCCTTCTGGCGGGCGGACAGCAGGCGCTGGCGCGCAGCGATATCGGCGTCGCCGCAGCAGTGAACCAGGAGGCCGAACGCACGCCCCCGGGCGCGGCCCCGCGCACGGTGGTGCTGGGCGACACGCTCATCTTCAAGGAGCGCATCCGGACCCAGGGCGAGGGGCTGGTGCAAATCCTGCTGCGGGACGGCTCGACCTTCACCGTCGGAGCGAACTCCGATCTCGTGATCGACGAATTCGTCTACGATCCGCAGGCGGGATCGGGCAAGCTGGTCGCCTCCTTCGGCAAGGGTGTCGCGCGTTTCGTCGGCGGCAAGCTGAGCAAGAAGCCGGGCGGTGTGACCGTGAAGACCCCGGTGGGCACCATCGGCATTCGTGGCGGCATCGCCAACATCGAGGTCGGCGGCGGCACGGGCCAGTTCTCGCTTCTGTTCGGGGACGAGTTGTCCTTCCTGGGGCCCAATGGCGCCACGCGCCGCATTTTCGAGCGCGGCTATACACTGTCCGTCAATCCGGGCGCCGGCGGCTCGCGGATCCGTCCGACGACGTCGGGGGACATTTCCAGCGTTCAGAGACAGTTGTCCGGGGCGCCCGGCCAGAGCGGTGGCTCGAACAATCCGCCAAGTGACCGGCAGGTCGGGAATTCTCCCGTGGGGAGCGTGAACTCCAGGCGTGGCGTCTCGAATGCCAGGCCGCAGCCGAAACCGAAGGTGGTCGCGGCGTCCAACCTGCGTGACGGGGACCGTATCCTCGGCGACATCGCGCGCGACACGAACCGTCCGACGGGGGACGCGGGAAGCACCCTTTCGGTCCGGGTACTGAGCAGCGGCGAGAGCTACGAACCGGCCGGCACGGGCGCGACGGTGACGACACCGGGCGCCCAGGACCTGCTCGGCGGAACGTCGGAGACGGATCGCACCGTCGTGTTCACCGTCGATGCCGGGCGCACGCAGATGACCGGAACGATCGACGGCGAGACGATCACCATGCCGCTTCCCTCGGGGGGCGAGGCGGTTTTCCGTGCCGTCACCTCGACCGGGCGAACCGTCACCGGGTCCGTCTTCCGAAACGGCGATCACTTCGTGGCCTTCACCTACTTCGAGGAGATTTCCACCTCGGTCCTGGCGCTGGATCATCCGGTGTTCGGTTTCGGAGGCGTGCCGACGGATCTCGCGTCCTTCGAGGCGGCCAACGACTATGCGCAGGTGCGCAGCTATACGCTGACCAGCAATCCGATGCACAGCTTCCGCACCGGCTCCACGCACGCGCTGTATTTCCTCAATCCGCTTGCCGCCGACAAGCTGGGCACGGCCTTTCTCGACAACGTCAAGACCAGTGACCTTCTGGTCATCGGCACGGATGCCTTCGAAAACGAGGATCCGCGCTATCTGGTCGCCGCGATGAACATCCAGGGCGAGGGCACCGACCAGAAGTCGGCGGTCTCCCTGTCCACCGGGCGGATCGAGGGCAACCCGGTCGGCGGCTACGTGCTGACCGGCAGCCGGCGGGGAGGCTTTCGTGCCGATTCCGCCGATGCCGGCGTGCTCTACGACGGGCCGGTGACGTCCCTCGCGGACCCTAACGGAGCCCATTTCTTCGGCGACAATGCCGATAATTTCGTGATTGGCGCGAACTTCGGCGGTCTTGGCGATGATGTGGGAGCCGACACCTCGGTGCTCGGCACGTCTCCCTATGCCGACGCAAGCGAGACCTATTCCGGATATGTGCATGTGGCGGACCTGCAGAGCACCTCGCCGGCGGGCGAGTTCGTGCGCACGGATCGCTCCCTGTCCGGCTATGCCTCCGGCATGGTCGAATCGACCGCGACCGGCGGGACGCCCGTTCCCATGTGGTCCAACACGCCCGGCGACCTGCGGCTCTCCTTCAATGCCGCGGATGCCTCCGCCGGCGCGATGCTGACGCTGAACGACAACACCGGTCTCAGCCCCCACCTGCAGTCGCTGACCATCGGTTTCGGCAACAATCTCAACGAGAGCGGCGCGGACGGATCGTCCGCCTTCGTCGACAACGACCGCTATGCGCTGTCGCAGAATTTCGCGGCGACGACGGCGGAGATCGCCGGTGTCGGCGAGGTCGGACATGCGCCCTCGGGCGAGCCGCGCAGCTACATGATGCCCTCGACACTGGTCGACGGCGGGGACGATGCGCTGTTCCACACCGCGACACGCTGCACCTGCGCCTTCCTGGAATGGGGCTACTGGGGCACCAGCTTCGAGGCCGACAGTTCCGTGGCCGGCGTGGGTGCGACGAAGGATTTCGTGCATCTGGGCACATGGGCGGCCGGCGATACGCCGACCTTCGGCCAGTTGCCGCTCACGGGCTCGGCGACCTACACCGGTCACGCGGTGGGGACGGTTGCGTCGGGCTCGCCTTCCAATCCCTCGCAGTATCTGGCGGCGGGCGACTTCTCGATGACATACGGGTTCGCCTCGCGCACGGGCACGGCGTCGATCACCGGCTTCGACGGCCGCGATTTCAGCGGAACCGTTGCCCAGCCGGGAGGCGTTTCGGCCAGTGCGACCAACCGGTTCACGGGCTCGCTCGGCCAGGTCGGGGTGCCGACGGGTACCGGCGCGAGCGGAACGCTGAACGGATCCTTCGTGCGTGGCCCGCAAGGCCCGGTGCAGGGCGTGATCGGCGGTTTCGGGCTCTCCGATCCGACCAACAACTGGTCCGCGACAGGTGTCGTCGTGGGGCAGGGCGTGTCGGGCGTGGCGCTCGGCGAATGAGGCTGCGCACGGTTTGCGGCGGGGTGTCCAACCCCTTGCGCGAGCTTGTGCAAAACTTTGCCGTCACCGCTGGACAGGCAGAATTTCAGCCTCTATAAGACCGGCACTTCCGGGCGACACGCGACAGATCGCGCCGCCCCGGGCCCAGGTAGCTCAGTTGGTAGAGCAGCGGATTGAAAATCCGCGTGTCGGTGGTTCGATTCCGCCCCTGGGCACCACTTACCCTTA
>MDTG01028949.1_pt1 | contig 71836 bp, 83 predicted proteins | sample 811421 | NCBI WGS metagenome assembly MDTG01 (sample SAMN05326645, study PRJNA326480) | marine metagenome | isolation source: seawater | place: Pacific Ocean: South East | collected 2011
GATATTGTTATAAATAATCCAAACCGCCCTTGGAATTGGCAAATGTTGAGTAAAAATAAATCGATAGATTTAGATTTATATGAAAGATATATCGATAATAATTGGAATAAATCGTATTTAATTAATAATACTATGACTGCTGCTAAAGATCGTTGGATAAATACATACAGATTAAAAATAATTAAGGCGTTTCAAATTCAAAGAAATTGGAGGTATTTTAGTTCTAATCCAATATACCAATTAGCAAAAAGACGTTTAGAGAGAGAGTATTATTCATAGGATATAAAGGCACACAGACATATTTTTTTATTAAACTATTATATATGTTTAAGTTTGGAAATAACAATTATAAAACACCTATTGAAAAAAAAACGTTTGAAACCAGACAAAGGAATAAAGCTATAAAAGAACAAGAAACTTATTTAGATAGATTCTATGGAATAGATAGCAGTGCTAACGAATATTCCGAATTGTCTGAGTTTGATATTGATGATATAAACAATGTAACAGAAAATATAGTATATAACTCCAATTATAAAGAAGATGATTCAGATACGTCTTCAGTAAATAGTACTGATAGCAATGATATGAATAATAGTACAGAAACGGACGAGCTACAATTAAATGATATACAAGAACAAATAAACAATCTACAAAATATACAAAAACAAGTTAAATCTAAAATTAAAAACAAGTTAAATAAAAACAATTTCAATTCTGACAAATACTGCCATACAGTACAATCAAAAATAGATAAAGATGGTAAGGTTTCAGTTGTTATTACAGAATCTAAGTTATGTAATAAAGATAATATAACATCACAGGCCGGAGGAGGATTCTTAGATTCTAAATCAAGATGTAACCACTGGTCTAATAAAGGAGATAGATGCAAGTGCAGGCGTATAATAGATTATACGTTATTAGATAATTTTAATAAAAATAAACGCAACCCTGTTTTAAATTTAGAATTAGGTTCTAAACCTGAATTATATGGTCATTATTGTCTTCGACACGCTAAATCAAAACGCGACCTATTAGATTATGGTTTTAAACTATTAAGATTACCATCAGATAGACAAATATCAACAGATTTATTTGCCAAAGCATTAGACCAATTTAATAAATACAACATAGGATTTTTACCAATTAATCACTCTATTATAAGAGATATACTTACTGAACTTAATTTTCAAGATGCACAAGCCTTTGTTTTGGAATTAAATAACTCTGTAAATAAAAAAGGGGCTACTTCTTCTAAAAAGAAACAATCGCCTTCAAGAAAGAAAAAATCGCCTTCAAGAAAGAAAAAATCGCCTTCAAGAAAGAAAAAATCACCTTCAAGAAAGAAACAATCACCTTCTAAAAAGAAACAATCACCTTCAAGAAAGAAAAAATCACCTTCAAGAAAGAAAAAAACTATTCGTAAAAAAACAAAATCTCCTAAAAATAAATAATTTATTATACGATTATATGCTGATTCTCTTTTAATTTAAAGATATCTTAACCATATAAATTATTAACTATGACTAATACACACTGTAAGCTATTAGAAGGCACTTTAACTTATTTTTTACAATGTATTCTTGGTATTATATCTCTTAGCTCTATATATTGGAAATGGGTAAATGAGTATCCTAAAAGACAGATAAAAGTTGTTATTTTTGATGTATCTAAACAAGTTATAGGTATGGGATTTGCACATCTACTTAATATAAGTATAGCACTAATGATGTCTAAACGTTTCACTATTACAGATGAATGTAGATGGTACTTTATTAACTTTTTTGTGGATGTTGTATTTGGGGTAGCTTTAAACTTCCTTCTTATTAAGCTTTCTAACTATTATATAACAAAATATAACCTGACATATCTTAAAACAGGAGAGTATTCTAATGCTGTTTCGTACTGTAACAAGAGTTACATGCAACAATTATTCTTGTGGATATTTATTATATTAATATCAAAAACAATTCTTTTAGTACTAATTATATTACCTGCCCATAATATTTTAAACGATTTTGGCCGTTGGTTTCTAAAACCAGTATCAAATAATACAAGTACTGAATTGGCTGTTGTTATGGTAATTTTACCACTTATACTTAATATCATTCAATTTTGGATACAAGATAACTTCCTAAAAGGAAAAAAGCACTATATAGATACTTGTTCTATTACTACAAATGATCTTGAGGAAGATACTCCTCATAATACTTCCTTTGTACAAGACATCTCTCCTAAATTATCTACATCTCTAATAAAGGACTCCGATAACTATACATCATTATAAAATTACAATTTTTATAAAAAAAGTTTGCAAAAAAAAATTTTTATAAAAAGTTTTACAAAACTAAAAAAAAACCCCCCCTCTGGGGCAAAAGGATGCAGAATTTCTTAAAATTTCTTAAAAATCCTCCTGAAAAATTCTTAAGAATTTTTTTTTAAAAATCTGCAAGTTAGGTTTCTAAAATAAGAAAAACCGTAAATTTAAGAATTTTTAAGAATTTTTAAGAATTTTTACTTAAAGAAAAATAAGCATATAAATTATAATGCCACTATATAGTTGTCCAAGATGTGGTTATAAATGTAATCAACGAAATGATCTTAGAAAGCATTTTAAAAGAAAGAAAATATGTGACCATAATTTCAAGGATATTAGCATTTCTGAATGTTTTCTAGTAGCATTAGGTGAGAAAATAGAGCATACTCTTGATAAGACTAAAAATGCACCCCATATGCATCCCAAATTAAGAAAAAATGATAAAAAATGCATCCCTAATGAATCCTTTTTGCATCCCAATAAAAATTCGTCTGGTTCTGAAATTAAATGTAATTCTATCATAACCTGCGAATATTGTGCTAAAACATTTACACATCATCAAAATTACTATAGACATAAAAAATATAACTGTAAGAAAAAAGATCAATATACCAGAAAAGAGTTGGAAATAATGATTGAATCAAGAGATAATACAATTAAAGAGTTGAGCTCCCAAATAGAAAAACTCTTAGATAAGATAGGAACCACTAATAACACCACCAATAATACTTTTAATTTTGTTGTAAATGCGTTTGGAAAAGAAGATATTAGCTATATACATAGTAGTTTTATTCAAGGTCTTATTCAAAATGGACCATATAATAGCATACCTAAGTTATTAAAAGAGATTCATTTTCATCCAGAACATAGCGAAAATTTAAATGTTAAAATACCTAATAAAAAACTACAAGTTGCTCAAATATTTAACGGTGTTAATTGGGTATATAAAGACAAGAGAGAAACAATCGAAAATATGTCTGATAAAGCATATGGAATATTAAACGAACATTACGACAAAGGACAAGATAATAAATATATGGAAAAATTTAAAAATGATTACGAGGAGAGGGATAAAGAGACTATTAAAAGAATTAAAGATACAACTGAACTAACAATTTTAAATAACCAAGATTAACATAGGTATTGATATTATACAAACTATATGATATATAAATTTGATATTTAAAATTATCATCAATATGATATTATTCATCCTAAAAGATCCAATGAGCTATTTTCACAAATATAACATAGATATATCTCTTTGCAGAGATACTGAGGCAGATCAGAAAGTAGAAGAAGATGTTATTAGATGTGAAATAAACTTTTTAGAGAATTTAGAAAAGGACACTTTCGAAAAAGATGGTGATTATTCTTGTGAAGAGGCAGATAATCATAATATACGTGCAAGCTTTGCGCACTCTGAATACATACAAAGTTCTACTGATGTAGGGGGCCTAACAAGTACCACTTATGAAGAAAATTATATATATGGGCCGCCCGCATCTATTGATCCACAAAGTCTTAATATTGCTTTTACAAACTATACTGCATTATCACTTCCTTCTATTACACGACCGGTACATATTGGATATTTTCCAGAGGAAGAATTAGCTGCTCGTATTTTAGGTAAAAATGGTCATTGGATAAAGATGATTACTGAAGATACAGATGCTCATTATATTTGGTTTAGTAGTGCTCAAAAAAAATTTCATATATGGGGTGATCGTTTGATCCTTCCTGGAGTTATTGTAGCACTTCATTACCACTTTTATAAGACTATTTCAAAATTTGTAAAATATGGGTTTGATAATCAGCCAGATGAATTTAAGGGACATTTATTTACTCAAGATGAATATGCTCAGTTATGGGGACCACACTCGGAATGTTTTAACTGGGTTTCGCTTATTCGCCATTATTATGGAATGGACAACAATCTAATTTCTTCTGATAAATTCTACTCATCAGTAAAACCACAAACTATATGCCATTGTGATCTAATTAATATGATGTCTTCTAAAATTTTACAGAAACAACCCGTTATTTCTCCAAATAAATTATCTTTAGATAGAATTCAAGAGTTTTCTAAAATATTCTCTAAAATAAGGGTAAAGCCAGCAGCAATGAAAGACAGACTTATTATTACTGAGATAAGCGACCAAACAGTACTTATAGATGACACAACCCCCCCCAACAAAGATAGAAAAGAAGTATCATCTATTAGCCCGATTGAACATCAAATCTATGGATCAAGTCATAAGAAATTTGCTAAATGGGTAAGCCCTGAAGACTCGGATAAACCCCAAGGGGTCCAATTTGGTCAAGATTTTATACTCTATTCAAATAAAACATTTATATTAGCAGATGGTCACGGAAGTGGAGGCGAAAGATTATCCTGCTATATGAGTCATAAAGTATCAGACATAATTGATAGAGACCAGTTATTACAGTATTTAAAAGAGGAACATTTCTCTGGTATTATACAATATATTCTAAGTCAGTTTGTAACTCTTGAAAAAAAATCAGCTGATATATGCAGACATACTAAAAAAGCAAGTGGAGAATATTATCAAACAATTGCCCAGAGAAGATCCTGTGATAGAAATTTGTATATTTCTCCCAATGCAGGAACTACACTTAATTATTCTACAATTATTTCTATTCCAATAGAAAATAAAGCAGATAAGCGGTATATTGTTACTGCAAATGTTGGTGATTCAGAAACATATGTAGTTTGTAGATACCCTGATGGAAAGACTCGTATTAAGCTTATGTCTGGTTGTCATAGTGCAGAAAATATCAATGAAGCTCAACGTGTATTAGATAAATTAGGTCAAACTGAGTATTCTAAGCACCAGCCAATCTATAGTCGCTGGGGCGTATATAATCACCGTCAAGGAAAATATATACCTATTCCACAAGAAATAGCTAACCAATTGGGGTATTTTGATTCGAAAACTCCCGTATATAGGAAATATCCCATATTTAACATATCAGCCACTGGTAAAAAGCTTACAGTAAATGAAGAACTATTACATAAAATACATATGGCGTGTGGTAAATATGGTGAAAAATACCAAGTTCTTAATTGGTATGGGGGAATACAAAGCATACGGGCAAATGTAATTGAAAAACAGGAAAAAGGATTATGGAAACCGTGCCGCCCAATTCCAGGAGAACCACCTACTAATTTTGGCAGTTCAATGTATGGCGAGACTCAATCTACACGAGGTTTTGGAGATTTTCGTAATTGGAAATATCAAAGCAGCAAACCACATATTAGCATCTATGAAATTCCCTCCGAGGTACATGCTACTTTAATTACAAGCAGTGATGGATTTGGAGATACTGTTTATCTTAGTGAGGTATCAGATGAGATCCAAAAGAGTCCCTTTGGAGAACCAGGTCACTCTAACAAAATGAAAGATAATCTGGTGGAACTAATGTATCGCAAATGCAGTATCAGCGCCAATGATGGCTTAAATTGGAATGCTGCAGGCCAACCTATTTGGGATGATGTCTGTTTTGGTCTTATGGATTCGCCTCCAAATGTATTAAGGCAGAATTGTCAATCCTAAATGGGCTAAAGTTTTATACATCTAATATAAAATTTTTTATATTTGTTGTATTTGTTGTTGTATAAAGGTAGTATTGGTATTAATATTAATATGGAAAAGTCTATTGAAAAATTACCAGATGAGTTAGTTACTCGTATTTTAGAGTATCATCCATTATTTAATATATATAAACGCACCTATTATAAAACAACCGTGTATAATAGTTGTATTCATCACGAAGAATGTATCACAAAAGATGAATATGAATATTATATTAAAATATTTCATCACGCACAGCCCTCTGTTGAATATATCTCAGAGCAAGGAGTGATAAAATATGATATTCTTTTATTTTTTGAAACGAACGATACATATTTAGATCATTTTTAGAATAATAGTTTATTAATTTAGAGTATCATTTGGCTGTGGTATTGTTTAGCTAATGTATGAAGTCTGGAACCTTTTTTAATCGCTTGGAATCCAGTAACTCCTAATTCAGAACGCGCTTTCTTTACTGCACGCATCCAAGGATTAATTTTACCTGCGCGAGATCTGTCAGCAGATTTAGTCTTTCTTGATCTTCCCTTCGATTTTCTACCACCAAACTGGTTGGAATAATTACTTAAGATTTTGCGACCTATTACACCATAAGCATTTACAGATCTTCCTGTGTTTGGGTTTATTATTGTCTTTACCATTTATATTATATGCAAATATATTATTTAAATCTTGGAATAAATAAATCTATTTTAAATAGTTTAGTAAGTGTAATATTACAATAAATAGCATTATACTTCCTATAGATTGTATAAACTGTAATATATTCCATCCAAAAGTATCTAATCCTTCTTGATTTTCTCTATTGGAATATAACCATTCCTTTTGTCTAAAATAATATGATATAGATATATTATCTAATATAACTGGAGTAGGATCTATAACTTTACCTCGGTCTGATGTATAGTCATTACCAAATCCATAATATCGCTCATATGTATGATCTCCTGCTTTTGCATAGTTACCGTGAGAACCTAATGCTATATATACCCAAGGGCGTTCTATCTGATCCATAATATACCACTTTCCTTCTTTTGAAGTATGGCGACCATAATAAATACGGTTTGGAGAATAGCTATTATCTAATTCAATGGTTATATGTTCTAAATCATCAGTGTGTCCTCCTATATTAAATATTTTACCATTATTGTACTCATAATACATTGCATAATTAATATAGTATTTATCAAATTCTGTATAAGTTGTTATATATACAGGGTGTGTTAAATTATAAGGAATTTCATATGATATAGGATAATACAGTTCATCTGGATGGAAAAATAAAATTGGTATGCAATTATATATAATATTTAGAAAGGTACTATTCATATAAATAATTATATGAACTGTATTTAAGTAATTTCATCCCAACAACATTGATCGCATTTTCCCTGATATTGTTGTGCTCTTATATAATGGAAATTGCATAAATCCCCCCTACATTTATTATTTGTATGAATAGCTATTTGACTACATTTTCCGGCTGAAACACCTTCGAAATGTTTATCACAGTCTATACAATAATAATTTTCATTAGACTGAGGATTACAAATAGTTGATATTTTATTTATGATAGGAGAAGTAATAATATTATTATCCATAATAAATATATTCGGTTAATGTTTATATAATTTCTAGTATTTTAATTTATATAGTTTAATTTTTATTGTAAGTTTATCATACTATGAATTCCCCATATTCAAAAAATAAACTACCCTCTATAAACAGTTCATATAAAGAGATCTCGTTATTAGGAAAAGGTACTTATGGAAGTGTGTATTTAGTAAAAGATGTAGATAAGGGTATTTATTATGCAGACAAAAGAATTAGGCTAATAGGCCGAGACCTATATGAGAAAAATTCTATATTAAATGAAATACGTTTATTAGCTTGCCATAGAAGTCCTTACATTATACAACTATATGATGTTTATATCACCAATAATATATTACATTTAATAACTGAATATGCAGCTAAAGGAGATTTATCTAAAATTATAAAAAGATATAGGAGAACAGGTAAATATTTTAGTGAAGAACATATTAAAACCTATTTATTTCAGATATGCAATGGAATACAATATCTTCACCAAAATAATATTATGCATCGGGATATAAAAAGTGCTAATATATTTATGACAAAAAAAAGAAATATTAAAATTGGAGATGTTGGAATTATAAAAGTTTTATCTCCAAGTGTTGATTATACACGTACTAAAATAGGAACGCCATATTATATGTCACCCGAATTATATAAACATCAAAAATATAATTCCAAAACAGATGTATGGTCTATAGGGGTTTTATTATATGAACTAATGACCCTAAAGCTTCCTTTTAATGCAAATAATATGGATCAATTAAAATACAAAATAGCTAATGAAAATTGGTATCTTGAAGATAAATATAAACATAAATTTAGTAGCGGATTGTGTGATATTTTATATAAACTATTGCAATCTAATCCAAAAGATAGATATAGTTTGACAGAAGTACTTTCTCATTCTTACTTCAAAAATATGCAAGATGACCATATTAATAAACAGCTTTCATTTGAACCATTATTTTATGCTAAACCAGCAATACCATACAATGTTAGAGACTGGAACAAAGCAATCAATAAATATACTAAATCTAATAATAAACCTTTACAAATAGATCCTTTGCCAATACGAGAATCTAAAAATAAGAATGAAGTCTCTTCTTTGATAAATCCAGTATCTAATATTAAAATCCCACCCCTCGTTTACAATACTCCTATAGCTGATTTAAATAAAGGCTGTATGAATAAATATAAACTATTAGAATTAGGAAATGAGGCCGGAAATCTAATTAAAAAATTAGAAAGATTAGTAGAGCATATATCTGCGTATAGATATCAAGACTATTATAGTTTAAAACAGGAGATAAAGTCAGATATCAAAAAATATAAAAATGTTTTATCATCATATAGTTAGTCAGTATTAACTATTTCTTCTTCTAAAGAATTTACTATAGTTTTAATATCTTGTTTGTTACTTATATACATATTTCTTGAATCTAAAAATTCCTTAAATCCTACATAAGTACGATAATCTTTAACATACTTTTTATCACTATCAATATAGCTTGCATATATACTATCAAATTTATAATATAGTGTTTTAAGAGATTCTTTTGCTCTTTTTCTACGCTCGCTTAATTTATGGGAGGAATCTAATTCAATAATATTAAGAGTATCTGTTTCTTTTACATTATTTTTAGTGTCAAGTATTACACTCATATGATAAATGCAATTATTATTAACATTATCCATATAATCTTTATAAAAGTCTAATAAATATAGAGATGCTTTATGAAATGGAACTGCACCACCAAATAACAGAGTTCTTTTTAATGTTTTTTTATTGAATACAGTAAACATATAATTTCTTGTACCGCTTGGATTAAAACCTAATAGATGTTCTAATGGTTTTCCCCTTTTCAATTCCAATTCTTCAGAAGATACGCTGTCTGTGTCTGCCATTTTTATATAATAATATTACTGTTATTTTTAAATCAAATTTATTCAAATGTTTATATTATCACAATTCTTTCTATAACTATAAGTTCTATACAATTCTATGTAGATTAATAATGATCTCGATATATTAAATATAAAATTTGATGTTTATGATTATAATTAAATATTATATTATATCTATCTATGAATACTGATATCTCAGAAACCTCTGAGCCTGCTATTACAAAAAAAAATAAATCTAAGAAAAATAGATGTAGTTTTGAAGGATGTAAAAGAAGAATAAAATTGATAGATATGGCATTAGGTAATTGTAAATGTGGTAATATGTACTGTGCTATTCATAGAAATCCAAATACACACAATTGTACATATGATTGGCATTTAAATGATAAAACAAAACTATCAGAACGGCTTTTAAAAGAGAAATGTGTAGCGACTCAAATAAAGGCTATTTAATCTGGTAAAATATACTGTGTAACTTTTACAGTAGTACCTTCTTTTGAATCAGTAACAATGATTTGTTTATTTTTGTAGAAATCTTCTATTGGACCGTGCCCCCAATTATGTATATCGTCGTTTCCTTTAATAAATTCAAAATCATTATCCTCTAATAATTTTCTTATTTTATTTCTATATTCATCACCTATATGAGGTGAGTTGTGTTCTACCGTAATTGTATTTACGTGATATTCATCAAATGGGAATGTCTTTAAAATATTAAACTCCATCCCTTCTATATCAATACTCATATAATCAATTACATATGGCGCATTATATATAGCAAGTATTTTAGATATTGTTCTTGTTTTCATATGAGCAGATTTATATGCAATATTTTTGGAAGATAATAGTTTTTTTAGTTGATCTAATGACATACTTCTATTCTCATTATCTACATATGATAATTCATTTGCACAATGGAATTGTTTTACATCATCATCCTTCTCATCTAATAAAGAATTTACACACATGCAATTTCTATTAGAACTCAACATCGGAAAAACATATGGATTTGCTTCAATGCATATTCCCGACCAACCGTATTTTTGTTCTAACATGACTGTATTTGAATGTGTTATTCCATCTAATGCCCCAAGATCAACAAAATAACCATTCCGTTTAAAATTTAGGGTATCAATAACCCATAAATCTTGACCAAGTTGCGAAGACGATATTATTGCAGTTTTTTCTCTGGTTTCCATAGTACTGTTTAAGTATAAAATCTAATATAACTTTAAACGAGTATTTTTATTTATAATTTATTATATTCGTATTTACGAGTAAAATAAATAATTAATTTATAATATGGATAAAGATAAGCCAGAACTTAATAATAATGAAGAAAATTCTAAGAAAAGTCGCCATAATAAAAAGTTTGACGAAATGTTAGAACAATTTAGAAATCATTCTGTAAATCCTGATACTATAGATGATAACGTTAAAAAAACAATTATAATAGGAATCCAAGAAAGCCTTCAAAATGAAAAATTAATAGATGCAGGTAGAGCATTATACGTAAATTTCAAATTAGTACGATTATTTTCACCTATAATATATAAAATATATATTAATTCAGGTAAGACTAAAAATACTGTTTAATCTTGTTTTGGTTTTATAAATACCCATCTATTTTTTTTATCATCCCAACTTGCCATGGCACAATAATTGTCAGCCTTAATATTTTGCCAGGCAAGTCGTTTTCTACCTCTATTTAGGACACACTGTGCAGAATTTTGACTAAATTTAGGACCACAGGCATCTCTTGCTTCCAATGTCAGATCACCGGGCAGAAACTTGTCGGGTACAAATCCTCCGTGCCCTCTGTGATCTCCCATAATACATTCAGAGTGGGGGTCTGTAACTGGTGCACCTTGACGGCCGCGATGGGCGGCCACAAAGGCCGCCAAGGCTGCGGCCGGGATGCACAGATTCGGACAACAATTATGGCGGCGGTGCTCTTGGGGCGGGAGCGGGGGAGGTGCTGCAGGCGCGCGGCCTCTTCGAGGCCCACGCCCTGTGACCGCTCCGGGCTGTCTCGTTACTGGTTCACGAATACTAAGGTCATCAAAACTTCCTACGAGAGCGTCTATGTCATAACCTGCACCGCCCCTCTGACTACGCATACGGGCTAATTTTGCCCGGCCTTTAGCTAATGCTGCTAATTGTGCTTTTGAACAAGATTTTTTTTTTACCATATATATTATGTTAATATAATAAATTTGAATCAATAATAAAATTGAATCAATAATTCTTTATATATTCTCAATACAAAAATGCAGAACATCCAGGAACCTAATCGTGTAACACTTAATGATTATTGTTATTTACCAAATGTAAAAAAAGGGTATCAAAGTATATATGTAGGAGATGTGACTTTAAAAGAAATTTGTGACGCATTACAAAAATCAGAGAGTCTTGAACCTGTCTCGTTCTATTCACATATTATTTCTTTACATAAATCTAAGGTACCCGGTGGATCTACAACTGATATATTAAATAATCTTTCTAAAACATTTGGGCAATTAGAAATACAATATAAAACAGAACAAGCATCTTGTGAATGGCTATATCACTTATATGATTCTATTATTGCATTAGCATTATACAATATTATTAGTACTAAAAATTCTTCTGATGAATCATTAAAAGAAGTATTTAATATTATTGTATCATCTTGGGAAAAATCCAGAGATTCAATGCCTGTCGTTGAAAGCTCTTCCTACCACAGTATGCCTGGATAAATAAATATACTGTTGTTAAATTAAACTTAATATTTTTTTTGAAATTTACTTGAAAATAAAATATTCAAATAACTTTATATTAAAATAGGGATACTGGGGATTGAACCCAGGGTCTTCTGCGTGTGAATCAGACGTGATAACCACTTCACTATATCCCTATAGTAGTATATAGACTACTATATGGATAGTAATAACGAAACGACAACTGCAGGATTCGAACCTGCGCGGGTAACCCCAATTGCTTAGCAGGCAATCGCCTTTAAACCACTCGGCCAAGTTGTCAAAATGTCTTATTAGAATCAGGTAATTATAACAGTGACGGGACTCGAACCCGCAACCCCCAGTTCCGAAGACTGATACGCTATCCATTGCGCCACACTGTTGATTAACAGTTACAACCTATTATTATTTAATTTAAATAATGTTCCATTATGATAACGTAACAATGCTGGTGCTAACTGTTATGCAATTATTTATATAATTTCATTACCATGACATAATAATGCCGGAGTTAATTATTATTTAATTATTCATAATTAAATTATTAGCTGTAAATAGATTTAACGTGCGCTTCCAATAGGATTCGAACCTATGACCTAACGGTTAACAGCCGTTCGCTCTGCCAGCTGAGCTATAGAAGCATACCTATAAAATATAGGTGTTATGAAGCCTGCACTAAAGAATAAACACAGTACCTTCTCATTTCAAGTGTGATACACAAGCACTTTTAATTTTAAGTTAATATATTTAGACCAATGCGCCAACCGGGAATTGAACCCGGGCCGCTCGCTTGGAAGGCGAGAATCCTAACCACTGGACTATTGGCGCTATAACTGACTTTATACTATGAATTAAATCATATTGTATAGATTATCCGGTGAGGGCGAATCGAACGCCCGACCAATTGATCTACAGTCAATCGCTCTACCATCTGAGCTATCACCGGTCCAAAAAAATACCATAACCCATATAAAGAACCTAATCTTTATAACTTATTTTTTAATAACATTTCCCAATAATATAACAATATAATTGTTAATTATTAACTTGTTATTCATTCTAAAAACTTCTAACTGTTTGGATAAAACTCCAAACTACGGACAAACTACCCTTATAGAAAATTACAATAAGTAATTTTGATCCAATAATACTTATAACTTTAACAAACTCAGTTATAGTATTGTTGTCTATACGATCTTATAATAATAATTATTAATATGCTGTAAGTATATATAAATTAGAATAACTATATACTTTATAATTTATAATTTATAATAATATAATTCGCTGCTGTTTGTTTAGATAACTTTAACACACTCTAAACACTATACAAACCCTTGTACAATTTATATTGTATGATATATCTTTAAGTAAAAATAAACTATATATAAACTATATTTCTTTAAAATCGTATATTTTAAAATACAGACATCCAAAGTTAATTTAGATGTAGTATAAAATAAAATGAGTAAATATGATAAATTGCGAAATTTAACAATAAATGATATAGGGTTATTTACACTAAATAATAGAACCAGTATTGGTAAAATTATTAAAATTTTTAACTCTACCCATTTTCAAATGATAATCGCATTGAATAATGTAATGTTTCGTTTTAATTGTAACCTAGATTATAGTGTAAGTAGTATAGATAAGCCCTCCGTCAATAGACTTGTTCAACTCGCAACAGACTGTAAGTGTGATATAGATAAAGTTTTATCTGAAGATGAACTACAAACACTAATAAATACTAATCAAAAACTTCTTACAGTAAAGTGTGGAAACTTTGATAAAGAGGGTAACTTACTTGTAGAGCTATTTGATATAGAAGATAAAACAACATCAATTCAATCTATATTAGCTGAAGAAGGCTATATACTGTCTTATTCTTATGAACCAACAGAATTATTTAAGTTTAACACACTATAAAACTAAATGATCGTCTTTGGGAGATATAGATTTTCGCATACTAAATTCCCAGGCATAACCCTCGCTGGTACATCCTAATCCATAATCAACTGGATAATAATAATCTTCAATTACAACCTTATCGTCCGTGTTTTTTACTGTATTCCAGATAGGATCTGCATATATATGCCTTTTTTTTTCTATTCCATTTATTTTTATAACTACAATCTCTCCCGCTTTATATTTTGGCGCAGGCAAATCATTAGTATTTGATAATATTTTCTGAAACATTAATTAATAATATTCTCCTATTTTTAAATATTTATAAGGTGATATATAATTAGTAGAAAATTCATACTTGTTACTATTATTTTTAATAAGAGGAGGTAGTTTTATAGTATTGTATAATGGAGTTTTTATCAAAAAATCACCTGTACTTCTAAACACATTATAACTGGCTATAGAATATTTTCTACAATTTCTATATCTATAGTCTTTCATTATAGGATTTTATATTAATCAAAATAAGTCTTTATATATATATGAGCCTTATAGACCCCTTCAGTCTTCTTGGTGTTACTATACATACTTCTTTAAAAAATCTTAAGAAATCTTACCATTCTCTTGCCATCTTATGTCATCCTGATAAAGGTGGTGATAAAAAGGATATGATAATGGTTTATCAAGCATACAAATATATCAAAGGTCAATTAGAATTTGCTTCAGATGAAATTGTAGAAAATAAAGATTATGACTTTTCTGAATTTATAAAAAATAATAGAGATATATTACCATCTTATAATGAAATATGGAAAGAATCCACAGGGAGTACTTTCTTAGAAAAATTCAATCAAGATTTCACAGAACAACAACAGTCGATTATGGAAATACCAAACTTTAAAGGAGGCTATGGTGAATTTATGGAAAAATCCGATATTACATATGATAATGAGATCTATGAAATATTATGTTTAAAATTTAGAGATTCAGATGGCCAACGACAAATTATCCGTCTAATTTATAGTTTTATTACCACTGTTGGACAACCTTTCAAAAATGAACTAATCATTTATACCGAACCTTCCGCTCTACCTGATCAGTACGGCTTTAATGAACGGTTTGATCTTACCAAAACTTCTGATTATAGTGCAACTACAGATTCTCTTGGAATGTCAGATTATAGAATGGCTCATTCTGGACCAGAAATACACCCTCAAGAATATAAACGGGCCACTACATTAGAAGAACTTATGAAGGAACGTGATCAATTTATTGAAACGCTCCATAGTTTAAAATAAACTTATATAGTTGCAATAAACTATATTTTTTTTTTAAAATAGATAATTTATGTGTCGGATTATATACTAAATTAATTTGCGTCGGATAATATTCTATATTATTTAATCTAAATCGAGAAATGACTCTTTCTTTCCATACAGATTCTGGTATATAATTATTACAATCGCGCAAAACTATATATAACTTATTTAAATCAGAATCTGATAAATAATTATGAATACCTATGTAATTTTCTAATAAATATTTAAGCATAATAAGGCAAATACTATTATAAATTAATATATTTATAATAATACCTATAATATAATTATTTATAAATTAAAATTCTATTATTTACCTTAATAAGGTATAAAATATTATAGATTCATATAATATATGACGTGCTTCTGGGACGGCATTATATCATCTCTTAATAATGATGATCTAAAAATATTGGGATTAAATTCCCGGCCGACACCTAATATATTAGCTGAACAACTCAAAAAAAGGAATACCAAAACTATATCTATTTTATGGGAAAAAAAACCATTATCTTGTAATGAATTAGAAGAAAACCATATCCACATAACAGACTATACCTCCGCGTCTGTACATCAAGGATATTTATGCTCGATATGTGATCCATTTTTGTGTCTGTTGTGTGAATTACTAAAGGTAAATATAAAGCATACATATTTAAATAATACAGTCCATTATACAAATCCTCATTCTGTACGGACTTTTTCCTTTAGATCTAATCGCGGGCATTTCTGGAGACAATAATTATTTACACCAGTCTTTATTTTTGTAGGGTTCTTGGTCACACAATCCTGTTATAGAATCGAACCATTTTTTTGCTTTTGGTATAGTTAGTGCCTTTTTTGCCAAATAATTATCAGCTGTATAAAATGCTTTTCCCTTTACTAAAAAAGAATAAACTCTTGCCATTCCCCACTGTTGTCGATTTGCACCAGGACGATGCCCTGATCTCCAAGCACCCATTCCTTTACTATTTATTTTATCAAGTATTTTCTTAGGGACACCTGTTGTTTCAGAAATATCTTTTAAAGATTTAACCCCGGGTGCTATTTTTTGAAACTGTTCTGTATAACCAGATAGTTTAGTTTTAATACGCGTTCCATCTTTATTAAAATCGGTTTCAAATATTGGATTTTCTGTAGAATATCTATATTTTTTAATTGTTTGTAGTCTTTTTTCTTTTGCTTTACAAGATAATTTATGAAAATACTTGTCAGGAGCATATACATTTTTATGTGTAGTTTGTTTCATGTTTTCAAATCTTTTACACCTTGGTGATTTCTTCTTAGCAGGTGATTTCTTTTTTACAGGTGATTTCTTTTTTATAAGTGATTTCTTCTTAGCAGGTGATTTCTTCTTAGCAGGTGATTTCTTTGATTTACCACCATATTGAGACGCATAATTATTCAGTATATATTTTCCTCTATTTGAATAAATACTGTGAGCTTTATTTGTCTCTGGGTCTATAATATAATTAAAATCCATTTAATATTAACATATATTATTAAACGGGTACAGAACACCTATTTTTTATACAACCCTCCTTTAATACATTTGCCCATACGTAAACACCTGTTATAGTCCATAACAATAATATAGATGCAAATAGTAAGGTTACTAAATTACGTAATAATCCATCAGGATTAATTAATGAAAGCCCTCCCGTAAGAGGAAGAAATATCAATCCTACTTTCCAAACAAATTTAATATGTTTATTTTCATTTTTAATATAATTACGAGCCATAATATGAATACCCCACCATAACCAACATAATAAACTAATGAGTATATACACGTGTTCCATTTGTACAATGTTACGTAATATTTATTTGAAATCAAATTTGTATTTCTTTATTTATAAATTTGATTTTATTATTATATTTTTATTAAAATTAATATGGAATGTATTGATAAAAGTCTAAAGTTTAAACTTAAAATAAGTATAATACCACCAATGTCATCTGATTTAAATATAGACATTAAGCAGATGGACGGTATTGAATACCTTGAAACTATACCAAAAAATTCTGTAGATCTTATATTAACTGATCCTCCTTATTGTATTTCAAAAGATACTGGTATGGAAAAACATAAAAAGCTAATAGATAACATTGATCTATCAGGGAAAAATACAAAAACAGAAATAGAATGGAACTCTTATAAAGCACAAAATAATATTACAACTGATGATAAAAAGGATAATTATATAAAATACGGAACTATATATGGTAAGAAATACGGAGTTACAACTGATTATGGAGATTGGGATAAAGACTTTTCATTAGATAAATTGGCTGTATTTTTAAAAGAATTTTATGCCAAATTAAGAAATGGCGGCACGTGTATTATATTCTTTGATCTGTGGAAGATAACGCAACTAAAAGAATTAATGGAGAATGTTGGATTTAAGCAAATACGCTTTTTAGAATGGATTAAAACAAATCCCCAGCCACTGAATAGCAAACTAAACTATTTAACAAACTGCAGAGAAATTGCTTTGTTGGGCGTTAAAAAGGGGAAACCAACTTTCAACAGCAGCTATGACAATGCTATATATAACTACCCTTTACAGGGAGGAAAAAATAGATTTCATCCTACTCAAAAAAGCTTACTATTATTTGAAGAACTAATCAAAAAACATTCTAATGAAAATGACGTAGTATTGGATACTTTTCTTGGTTCAGGCACAACAGCAATTGCTTGTAAAAATACAAAACGGGCTTTTAAAGGATGTGAATTAGAAAAAGAATATTATAATAAAATATTATCTCTTATTAAATAACTGGCACTTTTAATAAGTATTTTTTATCTATTATATAGATATGTACGATCTTATACAAAATCCTGAAACAGGGAGGTGGGTGTCTATTCATAGTATTGTAGGGAAAAAGGTACTAAAAAAGTATAAACAAACCGGTGGTGGGGAAAAAAATACTAAATCACTAACATCTAAACAAATAGAGTCGGCTATACAAAATATACTTCCTGAATTATTTAAACATGGTACTAATTTTAAAAATGCAATTGTAAATAGAAATGTCCAACACGCTATTGATATTTTAGAGAGAGAACTAATGGAACATGTGTTAAAACTATCTAAAGGAACCAGAAAACGTATTAGAAAAACTATATTACAAACTGTAGAAAGCCTTTTAAGTAAAGATAGATGGAAAATAATTAGCGAACACGTGCGAATTGGGTTATTATCGCCTCTTCCAGTAAAATATACATCTAATAAATCACCCAAAAAAAACTATGTAAAACCAACCCCACCATTATCAATACGAAGTAGAACTTCTCCTTTAAATGCCTCATTTGTAAAATGGTATGGAAAGCAGTTTGGAAATATTAGTTAGCGTATAATAAAGTTACACATCAAAAAATATAATTATATTAGTATATTATAAGTATGTTTTCAATTATTCAAAATCCTGACACAGGCAGGTGGGTTAGTGTAAATAGACCTACTGGACAGAATATTTTACTCAAGTATTATAAGCAATTGGGTGGAGCCAACTATGAGCAAAGAATAGACGATCTTGAAAATGATATGGAAAGTATAGATACGGGTGGGACTTATATAGATACACTTTTTATACCCAATAGTATATTATCAAGTAATACAGGCCAATCTAAACAAAGAATAACTAATTTATCTAAAAAGTATGATAAGTTAAATGATACTATCCTAAAATTAAAGGAATCTTTATCCAAAACACGAAAACAAGTAAAAATATTGAATAAAAGAAAACGACACCTTCCTAAAACACTAATAGATAAATGCAACAAATGTGAATCAGATATCCGTAAGTTAAAAAAACAATTGAAAAAATTAAAATAGATTTAAATAAATAAATTTAGGCCTTTATTAAATCATTAATTAGACTAATATCAGCTATATCTTTCTGTCTATTCATTGTTTTTTTCCATTTTAATAATACACGTAAGTTAAAAAACGGATGCCCGTTTCTATCAATATCTAACCCATTCGTTTTTAATAAATAATCTAATGAAAATTGGTTATTAGGAAATCCAGTTTTTTTGTCTTTCATGAATACTTCAATTGAAAAATCAGTATCACTTGTAGCATTTAATATATTATATTCATCTGTCAGGTCTAATACCCATCTTATTTGGCCATTATAAAATTCAATATGACCAAAACCTCTCTTAACAGCCTTTTCAAGTTTCAAAAATTCATGGCAATCTAAATTAATATCTAAATCATTAATAACTCTATATTCTCTCAATGAAAATGAACCTAATATAAAATATTTATTTTGATCTATCTTACATATGTCTATAAAAATATATTTTAATATACTTGATAATTTATCGTGTTTTGATAAAGTTTTAGCACTTAATGTTCTAATAATTCGAGGAGAGTCCATATTAATATACCTATATAATTTAATTATAAAAATGTAGATCCATCTCCTTTAAAAATTTCCAATTAAATCTAAATTTAATACCACATCTCCCGCAGTTATGAAACTGTAGTTCCCCGACAGTATAATTTTTGTTGTCATATAAAAGCCGGATACTTGTAGAAAATCCATTAAATTGTTTTTTGGTTTCATTCCAATTTTGAATATAGTATGGACGACTATAGCTTATATACCTACTCTTATCTGTAAAGAACTTATGTTTGGTTATTTTATTAAATAATGTCCAATTTGGAGTACTATTACAATTACTAATAACTAATAAGTAATCGCAGCAATAAAGATTGTCTAACATATTATTTAGATAGGTTTCTATATTATTCTGTATGTACTCATATCTTTGTGAATTGTATTCCTGTGATCCTGTTGAAATACGTTCTAATTTATATGTTTCGTCCCATCTCTTAAGTGTCATCTGTCCAATAATTTGAGGACATATTTTACCAGAATTATTCTTTAATGATTTTAAACTAAGTGTTTTTCCATCGCGGCATTTAAAATCTACATTATTATTTTTACTACCGCACGCTTCTATAATATTAATGCCAAAATGAGTTTGTTTAAAATTATTTAATGTATTTTTAAGTTTAGATAAATAAATATGGCTTATTCGACAAGGATTAATATTACTTTTAATTCCATAAATATCTGACATAGCCTGTTCAGCAGTTTGCCCAATTGTTTCATTATTTAATGTATTTCTATCTGAATTATCTGATATATTCCTATCTGATGTTAGAGTATTTTGTAATGCTAATACACTATACCTAAGTCTATTAATATTACAAATTATTAATTCTGTTTTAGTAATTATATTATTAAGTAAATATAATGATTTATTCATACAATGTACAATAGTTTATAATAAATAAAACATATTATATCAAATTTAAATTACAACAACGCATAATATATGTTTATACACTTGACATATCCCAATTCATTATTTGAAAACCCATTGCTGCCCCGATACCTAGTATTAAATTATTATATACATATTGATCAATAGCACCAAGAGTTGATATGAGAACAGATACTATCATTATAAATAACATACTTTTAAAAAGTGTTGGACTTGTCCCTATTAGATTTTTCTTTAAAGAAATTCCCATTACCGTAATAGTTAAAACTACAAAAGAATTCATCATATTTTTTGCAAAATTAGTCATCGATGTATTTTCATCGGGTTCGTCTTCATAATAAGTCATTTATAATAATAAAAGATTTTAAATTAATTTTTTTGTAAAATACGGAACCATATTATGAAATATATGTTATCTACTTTAATGTTAAATTTGTAATCTTCTAATTTTTTACTTCGTATTGCTTTATGAGAAATTAGATCAGATACATTAGGTTTATCAGGATAATCAACTGATATTTCTATTAAATCTTTATTTGATATAGGTTTTTCTGGTTGATTATTAATAACCCTTTTTAAATTATTTACCAAAGATTCGTGACATGCCTTAAATAATATTTCTATACCAAATGAGTTGAAATATCTATTTATTCGATCCATATCTACTTGAGTAAGTTCCTTTAGATTCACTTTGTTATCTTGATCACCAAACAATATGATAGAACTCTCATTAAATATAGTAATAAGTCTTTCAAATAAAACTGCAATATTTTCACAATCCATAGAAATAACTATACTGTGAGGATCTTTAGGAGGATTTTTAAATACATTTATTATAAAATCATCAAAATCTATTTCAGGAACAGTCTCAATTATAGTCTCCATTATGTATATTATATATTATAATAACACGACCTATACGCAACTTATTTATAATTTCAACTAAGTTTAATAAACAATAATCTATACATTTTTGTTATATTGTAAAACAATTGAAATATCTGTTTGTTTTTTTATAGGAAGTATATATTTCAACTCTCTTTTAAAACCATCTAATGCAATTTTACCCATCTTATTTTCACCAGATCTTATATATTCCTCACATACTTGGTTAAATTTCACTATTCCAGGTATTCCTTCTCCTAATCCAAAAGATTCTAATTTAGCTTTTCCTTTTTCTACTATATTTTTTCTATCATCCATAGTTTTAATTTCCTTAGATGTACTGTTACTTTGATTTACACGCTGTCTTCTACTTTTTTTACCCATTTAATTATAATATTAGATACTATGAATTAAATCTTTTAATATAAAATTGATAATTATTTAATTATATAATAATTATTATTTTTAATGGAAATTATTACAGACGAACAAAACGACGAACATTGTTTTATAAAATATATACCTAATTTTTTAGACCAGTCTTATATTGATAATATTTTAGAAGAACTAAAAGGATACGATTATATTGGGGGTAAAACTGATTATGGTACCGATATACCAAGAGTTCAGAAATGGATGCACAATGATAATCAACCCTTTTCCTTATTATGGAAAAAACAATTTGCAAGATGGCAACCTAAAAATTATACACCTCATATAAGAAATTTACAAGATAATATTATAGAAATATATTCCAGAAAATATAAATTACCTGAATACGCAAAAACTCCTAAAATAAATAGCTCTTTGGTAAATACATATAGAGATGGGAAAGATTCGATTTCATTTCATAGAGATAATTTGCCCGAATTTGGAATCAATCCAACCATTATGGTTGTAAGTTTTGGTGAAACTCGTAAGATACAATTTAGAAGAGTAAAATATAATATTCTAAATCCTAAATCAATGAAATTAGATAATGATCTACAACATCAAAATTTTAATATTGATCTTGAAGAAGGATCTTTACTTGTAATGGGGGGAGTAACTCAGAAATATTTTGCACATGGCATTGATAAATGTAGTACCAATAATATTAGATACAGCATTACATTTAGAGAACATGCCAGTGTTAATTATTAACGATATATGTCCAGTCTGATTGTAATGGACTATGTATTGGTATTTGACCAAGATTACATAAATAAAATTTACAATTATCATATATAAATGATAAATCATTAACGTCGCCATTGTAAGTAATTCCATAGTTTTTTAATTGGCTCAAGTATTTTTTTATTGTTTTATTATCAGGTAATTTTGTTATGCAATTTGTTTGAATAAAAAAAAAGGATTTATTATTTTCATCAATATCAAAAATATTAGGTATAAATTCTAATGAGTTTAATTTACTACATACATTTATTTCATTTAAAAATTGTTTAGTTGCTAAAGGTGTTTCTAAATAAACTTTCTTTACAATACTATCTTCATATCTATAACAAATACTTAAACCTCCTATTTCAGAAGGACAATATGTTGAAATTACGGGCCCATAATTGTTTGGTGGAATTTCTATAGTTAATTTAGGTTTGGCTTTTAATTTTTTTTTTTGTGATTTAGATTTCTTAGTTAATATACACCCCATATATATAATTATTATTTAAAAATAAATCTTTATGTATATTAATGATGAAATCTACACCAAAAATACACTTTATATTGCCTGCGGGTGGAGTACGAGGCGCTTTTCAAGCAGGATTTTTATATAACTTATTTTCTAATTATAAAGATTCCTTTGAGATTGCTAAAATAGACGGTACATCTGTAGGAGCATTAAATGGTTTCGCAGCAATATCAAATCAGTTAGACTATTTAAGTAATTTCTGGTTGTCTATCAATTCAATTGAAGATTTATTTGAGAATTGGTCTGAGAGCTATTTATTTGGATCATTGAAATGTTTTTATCATACCTATTATAATGGAGGATTTTACTCTAATAAAAAACTAAAATCTATTATAGAAAAGGCAGCTATTAATTGGGAAAATTATTCAGAAGAATATAGAGACAAATACTCTTGTGTAACGGTATGTGTAAATACCGGAGAGACAAATTATATAAATGGTTCTAATAGTAATATTACAGATTTTATAACAGCGTCGGCATCCCCCTGGGTATTAAGCAACCCTGTTAAAATAGAGAATAAAACTTATATGGATGGAGCTCTTTTAGAAACATACCCTATAAAAAATATTAATAAATGTGGCGCAGATATAACTGTAATAGTAGGATACGATCAAGAACATATTAAATATTTATCAGGAGATAATACTAATATATTTTCCTATCTTGCTAATTTAATTGATATCGCAAAAGCCAATTCAACAAACATAAACGACATGAAAAACATTATTAAAAATACAGATACCAATAATGTAGTAGCTATATCTAATCCAATGAAATTACTATTCTCTGATATCAATAAAGAGGCTATTATAGAAGGATATAATAGTGGAAAAGAGTTTGCAGATACCTTCTATAAAACATATTTAACAAATAAATAGATTTTATATAATCGCCATATATAGTATATGAAATCTAATATAGCGTCTAAAAAAATGGAAATATATTTAAGTAAATTCTCTATAGGCAAATTAATTAACATATCTAAAAGATTAAGTCCTTATTATAATTATAATTCATATAGTAAATCGGATCTAATAAATAATTTATTACATAATCCGGAGTTTTATAATCAAGCGGGCGGGGGGAAGATAAAAAACTCCAAGTCAGATAGCTATAATAAACAACCAACCCTTCTCCCAATTGCTGATTGCCCCAGTTATAATATTATATCAACTTCAAAAAATAAGACGAACTCACTAAACACACAATTTCTAAAAGATTCGTATAAACTATTTAATAGTAGTAAAAGATTTCAATTTTCCCAAAATGTAATGACACAAAATAATCCAAATAACTCACTATTTATACATGACTCCAACCCATCCAGATCAGAATCAATACCGCACCTATTTTCTGTTACATTATCTACAGATTTAAAGATAGCTAATCAACATTCGAGCGGTAGATGTTGGATATTTTCTTCTCTAAATGTCCTGCGTCTTGAAATGGCAAAAAAATATAGCCTTCCAGAAGATTTTGAGCTATCACAGCCATACATTTTTTTTTATAATAAATTAGAATTAATGAACTATTTATTACAACGTATAGTAGAAACTAAGGACAAGCCCTTAACGAGCCAAGAGGTCGTATATATGCTAAGTACGAATTTTTTAGGAGACGGGGGGCAGTGGTCTATGTTTTGTAATATTATTAATAAATATGGTATAGTGCCCAAATCAGTATATGGAGAAACCTGGAATACCAAATCAACCGGATATTTAAATAGAATTTTAATAGCTAAATTTGACGAGTGGGCTGAAATAATTAGATCAAAAAAAACCAATAATGTTCAGAAATGTATTAAATCAATGATGGTTGAAACTCACCGATTATTGTTAATACATTTAGGAGCTCCACCAACTAAATTTGACTGGTCATTTTATAATAAAAAAGGCACCAATATAACAACACATAAGAATCTAACCCCTCTTTCATTTTACAAAAAATATGTACCTATGAAAGTAGATGACTTTGTTTCACTAATTAATGATCCTCGCAATAAATATTGGTCTAATATAAAAGTAAAATGGCTTAATAATATGGAAGGTATGCCTGATAGTAGTTTCATAAATATTCCAATTTCAAAAATGAAACAGATTGCCTGTGCGACACTGAAATCCGATACGGCAGTTTGGTTTACTAATGATTCTAGTAAGTATTATGATTATAAAACGGGAATTTGGGATACGAAACAGTATAATTTTGAATTGGCTTATGGTACTACACCTCAACAATCAAAGGGCTCGCGGCTTAACTTTCGCCAATCCGCAGCTGATCACGCCATGATTTTTACTGGATGTCACATACCTAATCAAAAAAAATCAAAAAAAACCGATAAAAAATGTACAACTATTCCAACTGCCTGGCGCATAGATAATTCTTGGGGAGATAAATCAGGGTACGAGGGAAGAATGATATTAACAGATTCATATTTTACTGAATATGTATACCAGATAGTAGTTCCCAAAAAAATTGCCAATAAAATAGATAAACGTATCTTAAAAATATTGACATCTAAATCTAAACCAATAGTCCTTCCTCCTTGGGATGTATTTGGTTCTGTTGCTTAATTTTACAGTGATTTTTAATATAGTCTTGCATAGGAAGTACAAGGAATTGTTCTTCGTAATATCCCGGATTTAATTTAGACTGGTTAAGTTTTTCAATTTTAATATGGAATGGCTCATTATCGCCATCATTCACCTTGGGGGGATCTTGGCTATCGTGCATCATAATGGATAATTTCTTTAAATTAAACTGTTTTTGATTTAAATATGATATACAGTTTGGTATTTCCTTATTACTATCCCATACACCCCAAGCACTATTATATAACCATATAAAGCTATTAAACTGAATAGAATTATTTTTTAAAGAACTATATATAATGTTATAACAGGTTAGGTGAGTTTTATTAGGATCAATGTCATCACATATAAATATGTGTTTTGGGTTAATATCATTTATTAGATCTGTAATTATTTCAATATCAGAATCTGTTATACAAGTATTTTTGTTGCCAACGTGTCTATTAGTATAAAAAGGGAGGTTTAAAAAACGCAGTTGTTTTTTTGAATATCCTAATATTTTTAATGATAATGTAGCTTCATGTTTTCTCGGATTAGATTCGTATTTACTTTTGTCATATCCACCAGACCCGTCTGTCATATATACAATTGTAATATTGGATTTGTTCAACATTTGTAAAGTACCTCCCAACCCAATTACATCATCGTCTGGATGAGGACTAAATATAAGTATTTTATCAGTATTAGTTATAAATTTTGGTATATTATTATGATTTTGTTCTCCGTATATATTGGTCGTTCTCTGCAAATCATCAAAATATTCAACTGTTTTAGTTTTTAATTCTTTTGTAGATTCCCTATCGCATACTATAATACTTTTTGGATGATTTTGTAATGTAGTAATAGTCCAACTATTATTAATACTCCCCTCTAAACATTGTTGAAGTGCGTGTGTTTTTGAAGATCCTGATACTAATGCAACAACTTCACTTGAATCCATAATAGTACCAATCCCAACTGTAAGAGCGGTTGTTGGTACTTTAATAGGCTCATTTTCAAAAAATCTTGAATTAGATATTATAGTATCTCGGCACAAGGTCTTTATACGAGTTCTTGAAACCATTGATGATCCAGGCTCATTAAATGCAATGTGCCCATCTGTACCTACACCTGCTATAAACAAATCAATACCACCTACTTGTTTTATTTTATCTTCATATCTATTACATTCTTTATTTAAATCTGTCGCCATACCATTCAACATATTAATATTTTCTCGGGGTATATCTATATGGGAAAATAAATGTTTCCACATAAAATAATGATAACTCTGAGTATGATTAGTAGGCAAACCGATATATTCATCCATATTAAATGTTATTATATTGTTAAAGCTCAGAAGACCTTCTCTATGATATTTTACAAGCCTTTTATACAGACCTATGGGAGTAGATCCAGTAGGTAGTCCCAGAACAAATGGTCGTTTTGTAGTTTTATTATGTTTGTTTATTCTATGTAATATGTAATATGCAGCCCAATTACATAATTGAGTATAATCATCTTTTATAATTACTCTCATAAAGGATGATATTAAATATTTCTATATCTTTATTTAATTATTATCAAAATTAAACATTATATTTAGTCTGTTTTCTACTAATTTATCTATTTTATCATTTACTACATTATTATTTGATTCAATAAAATCTCTAAACACAGATGATCCTTCTTTAGAAACAGCTGTAACCAAATTATCATCGGATATAATATGGTATAAAGTATTACATGTTCCCTGCTTTATTGAAATAGGAGATTGGAATACTCTTACCCATATATTTTTTTCATATACAAGCGTATTTCCACTTACCAGAATTCCTTTGTAGTTATAAATAATGAATGGAGACTCTATTTTAACAACGCCTCTAATTGAAGGATAGTTATCTGGATTATTTATTATATCAACAATAGGCACAGGCGATCTATCTATTTGTATAAATGTATTTTTACAGAACCCCCAATAATAACAATGATTTAAATCGTCAGGGGTCTTTATACACCCCATATTCATATTTATTTGTTTAGCAAAAGCATAATTAGTAGTCAATTGAATGTCTCTATCATTTGTCTCTTGATAATCTCTGAATTTAATACCATTAATATAAATAGTATTGTTATCAGTAATTAAACAATATAGTTCTGTATATTTAGATTCTATAATACCATTTTTAGAATCTTCAACACGCACCCATTTATCATCTTCGAAAACTAAATGACTTCCAGATACAATTATTCCATTATAATTATAAGTACGTGCTATATGAGGCTTTACATATAGTTTCCCTACTATAGTATTGTTTTTTATACGTTCTCCTATTTCTATATCTTTTATACATTTTGTTTTATTATTCGGCATATCTATTTTTGTATCTCCTGGAAAACATATAGCACATATAGGACAAGTTATATATTTTGGAAATGCAAAAGGTATAGGAAGAGTTGCAGCACATACAATACATATTACTAATAATGCTATCAAAGCTACTCCGAAATTAGCCATCCAATGTCCAAATCTGGATATAGGTCCGTGTGTAAAACTATATATAATCATTGGCATAGTTGCTGAAAATTGAGATATAACTTCAAACATAGCAGATTGTTTTTTTATAATTGTTTTAATTTTTTCTTGAAAATAAATAATAGCAGCATATGAATTAGACATTCTATTTATTGTATTACCTACTAATGAAGAAAACATTTGTCTTAATACAGCTGACATTTTTCTAAACATATTTAATACAGTTTTTATAGAACCCATTCCTTTTCCTGTACCTTTTGTTACAGATAAAGTAGGTTTTAAAGACTTACTTACTGTATTTTTAACTACTTTGGATGTACAAGAATTAAAATTATTATATGTCTTTGATAAAAATCCAGATCCTTCTGCGTTATTAGATAATCCTGCAATTGGAATAATATGAGGCTGACATCTTGCCTCCTTCCAATTATTATCCATGTACTCTTTCATTTTTAACAAAGATTGAATACAGTATATAATTAAATATATTAGAACGATAAGTGCAAATTTTTTTTTTGAAGATGATGTCCATTTATAATCCATTGCAATACTTAATATAAAATTATATAATAATACTAATAATAATTTTAGAAAGAACTATCTATATAATTATCCATAATTTTATTTACAGATTCACTTCTAATTTCTACAAAATCTCTAACTACAAGACCATTATCTAAATATATTTTTTCAGAATCAGTAATATAATTAATACATTTATTTTTTATAGTACCTACATAAATTGCTCTGGAATGTTCATATACTCTTATCCATTTGCCATTTTCTAAAATTAACATATTTGATGATATAAGCTGATTATCAATATCGTACATGGTAAGTTGTTTGGGATCTATTTCTATATGCCCTACTACATCATCATTTGTAATATTAGTAGTTTCTATAAATCCTGAGAGTAAATCTTTTGAATATCCATAACCAGTATCTATACCATTCAAACTTGTTTGTATAATTCTATCCATCTCTCTGTGTACAATAGGATCGTGTGTGTCTAAATAATCTTTAAATGTATAATTCCCAATAGATATAATACCAGTGTCTGTTACTAAACAATATACACAATCTATATCTGTTTTTACAAGTTTTGCATCTGGATGATCCCTTATACGGATCCAATGATCTTTATATTGTACTACATGTCCTGCGGTTACTTCTATGTTATCTAAACTATATATAATATTTTGTGAATAATTAACTTTTAATTTACCAACTACTTTATTATTTCCATATAATATATCTCCTAGTCTTATTTCCGATATATTTTTAACAATACCATTAGACAATACAATCTGTGTATTTGGATTAAAACATATATCTAAAGCATAACTCCAGGTTAGTTGCCCGGGTAGTCCAAATAAATATATAGCAGAAGCCCACCCCATCTGTTGTGCTAATTTACCAAAATATCCAATTGGTCCTTTTACTAATGATTCAAAAAACATTATAGAATGGTCCATAGTACTAAGTACTAAATTAAATATTCCGAACGATCTTTTCAAAGATTCTCTCATCTTTAAAAACAAATATGTTATTGCTGCTACACCATTCTGAAGTCTTATATACATATTTTCAAATAACTTAAATAAAAAGTTGCGCATTATATTAATTTGGACGCGAATCTTTTGTAATACACCGCCAACAGCCTTAAACAATTTTAAAATTATACTTAACATTGCATTTATTGGTTTCATAAGAATTTTAAAGAATGAACTTACTATATTACTTAAAACCCTTATAAAATTATTAAAAGTACTTTTAACCATTGATACGCCTTTTTCGGGATTTATAAAACCTGCAAAAGGAAGAATAAATGGATGAGATCTATATTCTGACCAATTATCTTTAATATGAGTTTGTATTTTTTTAAAATGTATTGTTGCGTATATTGATACTATTATAACAAACATTAACAATATTTTCCCAATTTCTTTATAGTGAATAAATAATACTTCTAACATACTATTATTATGTTAATATATTTATTTTTCGCTTGATACGTTTTTAGTAGAGGTATTTAATGTAACCGAAGTAAGCATATCAATTTGTCTTTCAATTTCTTGGTCATATACTTCTATATAATCACGATATATATGTTTAGGATAGACAGGTATAATATGCTTTTCAGTAATTATATTATAAGCAATATTATATGAACTGCGTAATTTTTTTGCATCTGTTTTTTCTATATTTTTCCATATTCCGTTAGACATAGTTTTAGTGTTAGAAGTAACTATTATACCTTTATCATTATAGAATGACACATGATCACCGCTTATTATCACAGTACCTAATACTTTATTACCTCCCTCTAAAATATCACCTATTTTAATATTTTTTATATAAACAGATGGCCCCTTCTCTGTTATAATTAAAGTATCCGAATGAAAGCCATTTTCTAAATATTTACTTTCATATGCAAAATTATTTGGATAATTTACTATTTTATTAGAAGATCTGTTTAAATGCATTAATATAAGAGAATTAATTGTAAGATTAGTATGTTTATTACTTGATCCTTCAAAATCCTTAAATAAATAATCTTTAATTTTTACTGTTCCTGTTGTTGTACTCAAACAGTATAATAATTCAGGTATAATAGAGACCGGCTTCCCTTTCTTTGAACAAGATACTTTAACCCAATCTCCAGATTCTTTTACCATATGATCACCTGATACATAAATAGAATCGTATTCATATATTGGCTTATCATTCTTAAATGTATGAAGTGCAATTACAACAGACCCATCTTCTAAAATATCACCTAATTTTAATTCGTATATTTTAACATAGGTCTTATTTTGTAAGCATATAAATGTGTCTTTGTCAAAACAAATAAAACCAGTTTTAATTATCCATTCTACTGCACTTGCAAATTTAATTGTAAATTTAACAGGAGATGATCTTATTACTGATAATAAGTTATTTCTGCTATGTTCTAAAGTATGCATCATCAGATTAAAACCCGACATGCTCCTTTTCATCGAATTTCTCATTTTATGTGCAGAATAAAGAATTCCTATTGTAAAATCTTCAATTTTGTCGTAAAACATCTTAGTAGCAGTATAAAAATAATTTCTAATAGGACTTAACATGTTACGAATTTTATTAATTGAATTTTTAAACACTATAAACATTTTAGCCATTAATTTAAATATGGGTTGTAACAATTTCATAAATATTTTAAATATTCCCGTACTTTTATTTCCAATATTTCCCTGCATAATACCTCTTGAATCTCTCCCGGTCAAAGGTCCTGCTACAATAGCACAAGGCTTATTTCTATGTTTAGAGAAATTATCATCAATATCTTTGATATAATATTTGGTAATTGCCCTTGTAATTAATAAAAAAGCTATATATAAATATATTGTTATTTCTAACCACGCCGAGTATCGTTTAGCTTTATTAAGATCCATACTATTAAAATAATACTATATCTTTTTTTTATAGCAATACCCTAATTAATTAAATTATTATCTATTTTAATATAGTTAACAACTTTACCATAATTATATATAAAGTATAAATGCTATATAACTATAATGAATTGTTTAATTTGCTTGAATGAAATCACCTCTGTTTTTACTATTTTATCTTGTGAATGCAAGAATGTGATATATCATCCTGAATGTATTGAAAATTGGCTGAAAGTATCTTTAAAATGTCCCATTTGTAACAAAAATTTTAAAACTAATCCTAAATCGATTAATTTTAAATCTATACAAAAAAATCCTCAATTAGACAGAGCCTTATTTTTAGATTCTATAGGAAGATATCCTTCCATAAACACTTTTATATAAAATGCACAAAATGAGTAGTATTAAGTTTATACATAATCTAATTATTTGGTATATTATTATAATATATTTTCTATATTTTATTGCGCGTAATGCATATTTGTGAAAAATTATATAATACACATAAAGATAATATAATTTTCATTAGTTATAATAAAGAAATGGATTGTTGTTGCAAAAAAAGTAGTATTTGGAAATACATTAAGAGATTTCGATGTATGTGTTTTACAAAACCATTATCAAAACAAACCGATCCTAAAACAGTTGTTAAAAAAGATTTAGAACCTAACATAGTTCCTATTGAAATTATAGAAACATTATCCGATGTATCATATCCTTCTCCAAAAAAAAGCACTCCACAAAATATAAAAAAAAAATCTAATTCAGAAAACAACTGTAATATTAACACTGAAGAGGAACGTACTAAAAAAGTTATATATAAAAGTGATGATAACAATAAAACAAATATAGAAAAGCAAGGAATGCAACTGCATTCGGGTCAAATTGTACCAACAAAACCATCTATAAAGGTGAGAGAACTAAGTAATTTTGTAGATAAAGACTATCTAAGGAATAGCAAAGATTGGGAGAATAATTCATCACTTAATTTACCTTTAAATGCCACTAAAAAGGTCTCTTATAAAACTGACCCCAATGAACAAATTGTAAATGAAATAGATAAAGAATATGATATTCATAAATTATCCAATAAAGCTTCTCTAAGCGATTCTGATGAGTCATATTCTGATGAGTCATATTCTGAATGTGTAGAACCTCCTTTAAATTAGTTATAACTATCTTATACTATTTGATCCATATAATTAACATTAATTACTTTATGTTGGTAGTCAATAATTTGTTTTACAAAATCATTCTCGGTGCAATATGTTTTAATATAGGCAATCATCTCGTAAAAATTATCGAATATATGTCCCACCTTTTTTAATTTAATTGTATCTATTATATTTAGATTACAATTATAGTCTATAATATCTGAAGTGTCTCCTTCAAAATATATCCATTTTGTAGAATTTTTCCCATTATCTTTAAACACCATAATACAATTGCCAGAAGATATAATATAATCAAAAATACCAAGAGAACAACATAGGCACTGGTCTTTTTTTTGCATGTATGATTGTTCTAATGAATAATTCGATGTTGATAAAGATAGCCCCATATTTATATTTATATATAATAATTATCCATTACAAAAAACTCTATGTTATATATAAATGGATCTTATTTATATATTATTTATAATGATATTTATTTCTATTATACTTAAAAATACAAGTAGTAAATCACCTCCAAAAGAAAGCTTTATTAACTCTGCCAATTCAAGATATGAAAACGAGATATCAGATAAATATAATAAAGAATTATATAATCGTTTAGAGAAAAAAGATTATTATTTAAAGGAGGATTGTATATTTAATAGCAGCTGTATTTTAAAACCTAATAACCATAGTTTTTTTGATTATGGAAGACCTGTTCGTACAAGTCCCACATTTTATAGTTCTCAAGTAATTAATAAGATACCTATAAAAAAACTGAGACGCCGTAGTCATATAAATAAAACATCATCTGCTTACAAAAATATTTTTTTATCCAGAGATAAAACAAACAACTATAAAAAACAAAACCATTCTATAGATAAATTCGACACTACTAATAGAAAATTGATTCATATTGATAATTCAAAAAAACATTTGAAATCATTACAATCTAGTTTAGAACTATAATAGGTACAATATTATATAAATTATATAATTTTATACTAACAGTTATGCATTGAAATATTAAATGGCCCGCTGTTTAATTTATTAGGATTTACATATGGTTTCATATCGTGATTAATATCTGAATTATTTCCTAAACGAAATGTTGAAGGAAGTTGTCTTTTTGCCTCTGGCGGAGGGTTCGCAGATGCAAGAACATTATTATGCATATGGTATGCTGTATATTTTTCATAGTTAGTATTATAAGGATATATTGTATTAGAATTTCTATTTTGCATAGAATATCTAACATCTCTATAAGCAGATTTTATATTAGTGCTGGTATATGCATTTGCATAAGGGTACATCGTACTACAATTAGTAAATGGTTCTGCAAAAGTAACATTACCTTCTGTTAAATTAACCAAAAAATTATTTTTTTTGTCTTCTTTATCATTCTGTGCAATAGCCTGGTCTTCTAAAGGAGCAGATGTAGCATTTTCATCTACTGTAGGCTGTGCAAATGAAACACTTGTATTAGGATCATATGCTTGATTTTCGTCATTTTCAGAGTTAGACATTTATATTTAGTATATAATAACATTTTATTTTGAAAATAATTTTTATATAGAGAATTTAGATTATATAAAGTATATGGATATAAATAAACAACAAATCTTAAAAGAATCTTTGGAAATACAAAATGAATATAAAAATTTCCAAATTAATCATAGTGATATTTCTTTTGAAAAATTAAAAGAATCTGTAATAAACAAATACCCTTACATTACATCTAAATTACCAAGTATATTAGATTTAGCATTAAGTGACAATTATGATTATAAAAGACTATCATATATATTAGATATGAATGAGAAAGTTAAAAATAAAGAGATTACAGAAAGAGAAGGATCAATACAAGTAGGGCAGGTTCTTGTAGATGAAATTGTAAAACCTTCTATTAAAAAATAAGACCCATATACGATGATATTTATAATTATAAAAGACAAATAAAGTTATCAATTAATTATAGAGTTAAAAACCATATTTATATTCTTATTATAATATAAATATGGATACTAATACAATTCTTCGCGTAACTCATAACGTACATAAAATGCTACAGAATAGAGGACATAATACATCAAATATAAATACTTCAACCCCTGTTATATATATGAATAAAATTATAGATTCCTTTAGAGAAGGTTCTAATGGACTTGATATACATATAGATGACCCTTCTGGTAAAAAAGCATATGTACATTATATTTTTAAAATGGGGAATCCAAAAAAATCAGGGGAGCTTGAAAAGATGTATAATTTGCTGTCATCTTCACATCAATTACATAAAAATGATGAAATAGTATTTGTAATTTTTCACGATATAAATGAAGAGATACAAGATCTTGAAAATAAATATCAAAATCTTACTATATTTACATATAAAAGATTACTCTTTAATTTAATAGATCACGAGTATGTTCCTAAACATTCTAGACTTACTGCAAAAGAAAAAAGTGAATTGCTTCAGATACTGATGATTAGCGACTATAATAAACTTCCTATTTTGCCAAAAACAGATGCTGTTAGTAGATATTATAATTTTAAAGCAGGAGACGTTATAAAAGTAGAACGTCCATCTAAAGGAAATATGAAACATATAGCTTACCGATATGTCGTATAGATATTTAGTTAAAATCATCATAGTAATAATACATATATGAAGTATTCTGATTTTTTCATTTATGTATTATATTTAATTAGTCCTAATATAGTATTATCCAATAATTATTGTAATCCTTACAAGGGGGCCGTTACCTATTCTAAATGGCTTGGTGGCAGAAATGGTAGTCATTCTAATTCAGATACACTAATAAGTCAGTTGATAAATTTGGACAATACATACGCAAAAACCCATCCAAATTTAACTATAGTGTTTCAAACTCAACTGACTGAGACAAAAGACGATATTATTAAATGTTCTCTTAGTACTCTTAAATATTGTCCTACTAATTTTAAATGTATTTTACATATTTTAGGTTTATACAAAGAACCTGCTCTTGAATATTGGCAATATGAATGTCATAAAACACAATATAAGGTAACTAAATGGTATAAATGCGCCGCAGGTATTCCTAATATTCAAACAGGGTGTAATAATTATGATATACAAATTCCTAATAACAATATTAACATACTACTTGTAGACTACTATAATACTTATTTTGGACCTAATAGTTTATTGTATGAGATAAGCATGTATAAAAATTTATTATTAGCGCCAGGATGTAATTATATTGACTCTAATGATTCTTCTAATTGGATGTCTAAATTAGTTCAATGCAGTAAAAAACGACTGTATCTATTTGAATTAACTACTATAGGAGCACACGATGCAGCAACGTATATCATATATAATAATAGCAGAGCAATATCTGAAATATATATTAACAAATTATGCAAAGATAACCCTATTCACTGTGATTTAATAACTAATATAGGACAGAGTCCTGTAAGATCATTTGCAGCTACACAAAGTGGATATAATTTTTTTGATATATTAAATAATGGTGCAAGATATCTTGATTTAAGAATAATACCTGTATTAGATTCAAACAAACTTACTATTCCTAAAAATACAGTAATTAAGTCTAAAAATCAAATAGACATATATTTTTCACATAATTTTGTATTGTTAAATCTTAGCTTTAAAGAAGGATTAGAACAAGTTGTATCATTTGTAGATAATCATCCTCGTGAAGTTGTTATGCTTTATTTGTCACACTATGATGGAGGAATATATGATAGTTCATTTTTTGAAAATATACTCCCTTATTTTAATAATAAATTAGTATCAATAGTTCAAGAAGTTCTTGGTGACAGAATTATTCTAAACTGTTTTAATACAAGTTTTGGAAGATTACCAAGTATTCAAGATATTTATAATAACCGTGCTCAAAGAGGCGGTGTATTACTATTTTATAAATCTAATCATAATTTATTAGAAATAAAATGCCCAGTTAATATAACGTGTCCAATTGAATTATTCTGGAATGCTATAGGAGCTTCTTAAAAAGATACTGATTTTTTTAGAATATTAAGAAGACTTATATTAGCAGGATAAGCTTTTTGTAATAATACGCCAACTAAAAGCCCGAATGAATTTATAATAGGATCAGTATCTAATTTTGAACTAATTTTTATTGAATTTTTAGATAAAATGAATTCTATATATTCAAATAATATAATTATTAATAATATTGTTATCCAATAATTTGGTGAGAAATATCCAAGACATATATATTGTATTAGGTGCTTTATACACCAAGTATTACATTTATAAACCACATTTTATACATCCATTTAGCATCTGTTTTATAATAGTGACGATATAATAATGTAGATACCATATATAGTATGGCAGTACTATCAATTATTATTAAATTAGATAATTAAGTATTCATTTATATACTTTATATATTAAAATATAAATTTAAAAGTTATGTAGTATGATTATAAATAATGGATTCTATTAATACTCTTGGGGGATTTAATAAAAATATTTGTTTATTATCAGGTAATTCTCATACTAATCTGGCTAATAGGATTTCCACTATATTAGGGATTGAATTAGGTGATTGTTCTATTAAAGACTTTAGTAATACTGAAATAAAAATAGATATTAATGAAAATATTCGTAATAAACATGTATTTATTATTGAAACTGGAACATTTGGGTATTATGGGAAAAAATCAGTAAATGATTTTTTTATGGAGACTCTTATTATTATAGATGCCTGTCGTAGATCAAACCCGCAAAGTATAAATTTAATATTACCTTGTTATCCATATGCTCGACAAGATAAAAAAGAAGAGTCAAGAGAACCTATTACTGCTAAACTTATAGCAAATTTATTAACTGTTGCAGGTATTAACAGGCTCCTTGTACTAGATTTACACAGTCCTCAAATACAGGGTTTTTTTGATATACCAGTAGATAATTTATATTCTTTGAATCTTGTTATAGACTATTTTCAAAGTACGCTTTTTAAAAATAAATCTCGCGAGACTATTCAAAATGAATATATTATAATAGCGCCTGATGCAGGAGCTACTAAAAGAACATTGAAATTTGCAAAAATACTTAAATTAAATACATTGATAATGCATAAACAAAGAAACTATGCTAAAGTAAATTGCGTAGAAGAAATTATGATAATAGGAGACACGGAATGTCTTAAAAATAAAACAGCTATTATTTTAGATGATATGTGTGATACAGGAGGAACTTTAATAAAGGCGTGTAATACTTTAGCTTCCAATGGTGCATCAGAAGTAATAGCAGTAGTTACTCACGGTATATTTTCAGGAGAAGCATTAAAACAAATAAATGAATGTTCTGCACTTAAACAAATAATAGTAAGCAATTCAATACCCCAAAAATACAATCAAGAACACTGTTCTAAATTAAAAATATTCCATATTGAACATTTAATAGCTGAAGCAATACAAAAACTAATTACAAGTGGTTCATTGGCTGATCTATTTATTCCGCTTCAGATGTAATTTAAATCGAATACGTATTTTAGTAGTATTCTTGCAATTTAAAAAGGGATATTTATCATATAGTCTAAATATAGCCTGTTCTTTCTTTTTTGCTTCGATCATTATATCAATAGGTGTATTATATTTTTCTGGTATTTCTAATAAATAATCAGGTATTGTCTCAATATAATCAGAATGATGTCCAATTCTTCCTTTACCTTGTTCAGATACATGAAATTTAGGTTTAATATTTTTTTTAGACCAGGTAAGTAAGATATCAGGTATATATTCTTTTGCAGGTTTAAAAATTTCTTCTGGATGAAGTTTTTTATAGCATTCATAATGATGTGTATCAAATACTACGGGGACACCGCATTTGGAAGAAATATATAAACAGTCTTCTATATTAAAACATTTTTCGCAATTTTCAAGTACAAGCCTTTTTCTAATAGATATATCACTGTTATTATAGTTTAAAATCCATCTCTCTATTGTAGCCGGTTTATTACCATAATATCCTCCCCCGTGTATTACCATTACTGAATTCTGATCACATTCCATTATATCTAATATTTTACTATGAACAGATAAATCTAATAGACTGTTCTTTAATACATTTTCGTGTGGAGTCCCAAGTACTACATATTGACCAGGATGAAAAGTTAATCTCATATTGTATTTTCTTGCAAGCCTCCCTATATCTTTTAATTTTTCTACTGCAAAATCCATTGAATAGGGGCCTATTTTTGGATTAGACATATGCGCAAAAATATTACTGGTTAATCTAAATACTTTTATCCCGTTTTCTTCATTCCACTCTATCATTTTAATTAAATCGTCTAAATTTAAGCGAGCCCTGTCAACAGCTATCTTAAGCCCTTTTTCTTTTATAGTTTTCATAGTACAACTGCGTGATGGAAATATAGTTGGATTTTTTGATCTTAATACTGTATTTAAACAACATAATCCCAATTGTATATCTTTGTTAGACGACATATTGATTAAATTTAAAATAAATTTTTATTTTATTTCAAATTTATAAGATATATAATATATTAGATAATTTATTTTTTTTTAGAAGATGAGGTTTTCTTCTTGGAGGAAGATAGTTTTTTTTTAGAAGATGAGGTTTTCTTCTTGGAGGAAGATAGTTTTTTTTTATTTAACTCTTTAATTCCTATATTATAGTCTTCTTCCGTTAGTTCATATCCCCAATGTAATAGACCTTGTCTTATTTTGGGAGATACAGTCATATCGTCCCAACTTGTATTCTTTTCTTTAATAAGTCTAATTAACCATTTTCTAAATCTTCCATCTGGTCCTGCAAAAGAAAGCCACCTTTTAATCTGTCTATCATCCTCCTTTTCCAATCTTCTCCCTGTATATTTATATCTACAATACCATTGTACCCATCCATATGGATCAGCCTCATGTATCCATTGCTTTTTCTCCCATTCGAGCAAAGATTTGTCTGCTGTTTTACCCATTCCGACTATAACCTTGTATTTATTAATATTTTTATTTTTTTTTAATAGAGTCATCCTATTATCCTTTCCGGAAGCAGGAATATGGTCGAATTCTTCAAATTCTGTATGTTCATTTTCGTGTGACATTTTTGTTACGCCCGATTTTATTTTTCTCCAATATGTTCCACCAAATGACCCTTTTTCAAACATCTCTCTTGGAGACACATTTGGCTTAAATCTCTGCTCTAATGATTTTGATTTATTCATATTAATATAATAAATAAATTAATTTTAAGTTTAATAAATATGACACTTGAGTATGTTATATAATATATAATATATAAAGACTAGGATAGATAATACAGCATGGCCGATACCTTTTGTAATTGCGATTCTAATATTAAATTAGATGATTTAAAGAGGCAGTATTTTATAGATAAGATTTTAATTGTAGTGCAAAAAAATTGTGGTTACCAACTATTAGTACCAATTCAAAATAATGGATCAATAAATGATATGTATAAATATATAGATTTGTATTATAATCACGTGGAGCCTTCATTAAATCTATATTTTATAAATAATAACTCTAAAAAATTTATACAAAGATGCAATACTCCTATAAAACAATTTATTAATATTCATAACATACGCCCGTGTACTTCGATGCCCAGTCCAGTTATCTATAAATTTATATTAGATCTATGTTAAATATGTAACAAATAGTTTTTTAAAATTTTTTATATAACAATGACAAATCATATTATTAAATTTGATATTAATACTTAAAGGAATAAGAGGTATTAAAGATCAGATGTCTGAACATACTAAAGAGGTAGGCCCCTTTATTAATAATTGGGATAACTATCAAAATCAAATAAAAAGATATCTTCAATCGATACAAACAAACCCCTATGTAATTGAGTTAGAGCAAGATTTTCAAAAAAGTAATGTAGAAAATATAACACAACACTTCAATAAAGATTTTACAACTTGGTTTAATCAATGTATCAAAACAAATCATATATCATACTCAACAATATATTCAATAAATTCATTATTTAATAGCACGATTTTAATGAGGGAATTTTGTAATTATATTCAAAAAAATATATTATTAGGAAAAATAAAACAGTTACTTGCTCATTTGACAAAAGAATATTTAGAAGAGTTACATGCTAAATTATCGTCAAATGTTCCTGTTATAAAATTTAAACCAAGTGAATTGAAGTTTGTAACTACTACTGGCTTAGCAATATTAAATACCTCTGTTGATTTTGTACGTCTATATAATTTATTTACACCACCTTCAAATATTGTACAGTCTGTCTCTTCACTAAATTCAGTTCCCTACTTTAATCCTAAAGTGATAAATAGTGTAGTAGGATGTAAAACCGGCAATTCTCCTGTAAAGGGGTTTTTTAAAAATAAAGATGTTGGGGATTTTTATAATTGTTCTACACTGCAAATAGTACTCGGTGAAAATAAATGTGCCAATGTAAAGTTATTTAATAATGGAAAATTACAACTAACAGGTATTCCACATCCTGATATAGGTACTACTGCAGTTCAAATTATATGTGATCTAATAAAAAATTTATCTGAAAATAATACCGGTTCAAAATTATTATTAAATGATGGCGAAATAAGTTTAAAAAGTTATAAAACAGTAATGATTAATACCTGTTATGACCTTGGTATATATATAGATAGGGATATAACAAGTCATATACTAAATAATAGGTATAATTTTAATACGGTATGGGAAGGAGATGGATATCCGGGTGTGAGAATATTATACTATTATAATGATCTAACTGTGAATACTGAAAATGAAGGCAAGTGTGTATGTACAAAAACTTTAAAAGATGGTACTATTAAACCAGTTAAATGTGCAGGTAAAGGTGACGGGAAAGGTATAAATAAATGTAGAAAAATTTCTATTGCAGTATTTCAAAGTGGTAAGATAATTATAGCAGGGGGTTGCCAAAGTACAGAACCAATATATAGAGTATATGATGTATTTAATAAAATAATTAAAGCTATTTCTCCAGAAATTCAAAAAATAGATAATATTAAAGATGATAAAAAGAACTCAACAAAACCGTCTATTTTTCTTGATAAAAGACTTATTACAAATAATGATGTATATAAAAATATACTTAAAACCATTCGGAGTAGTGAATTTTAATTAATGTCTAATTCTAAAATAAATGTGTATTTTAGAATAAAACCGTTTAATAGATTATCGGAAAACGATAACAATATAATATCTTACGTATGTCCAAATATTAATATCCAGAACCCTAAACCAAGAGTGTTTAATAAAAAGTATCAGTCGTGTTATGTATCCAATAATGTATTAGATGAATCTCATAATAATAATCAAATCTATAAACATACAATTAAAAATGATATAAATAATAATAAAAATATATTATTAATTGCTTATGGACAGACAGGTTCTGGAAAAACACATACTTTAGTAGGTAAATCTGATGAAATAGGACTTATACCTATTGTTGTAAAAGAGCTTTTATATAAAAATTTAGATTCTTGCTGTACAGTACTTGAAATATATCAAGATAAAATCTATGATTTATTATCGTCTTGCAGACAAGAATTAAATATTATGGAATATAATAAGAACTTGCACTATAAAAAAAATCCTATTACAAAATACATTAGAACAGAAAATGATATACAAGAGTGTATGCTTCTTATAGAACGTAATAAAACAATGGGATGTACTAAAATAAATAATACATCTTCGAGAGCACACACTATTTATTTTTTTAAATCTGTAAAAACTAATCAAGAATTTGTAGCAATTGATTTAGCAGGAAATGAAAGAGGGTCATTGTCTTCTGCTAAAAATAAAGAAGACAATAGAGAATACATCTCTATTAATAAAAGTTTATTTGCTCTTAAAGAATGTATACGGGCAAATTACTTGTCGAAACCATATATACCCTATCGGCGATCTAAATTAACAATGTTTCTTAGAGAAATTTTATACAGGAGTCCAAATATCCATTTTATTGGAACTCTTAATCCATCTGCAATATGTTATCCAGATATAATTGATACTATAGAATATGGCCTATGTCTTAGACAATCTAATATTAAAAAATTGATAACTCCAGTAAAAAATACACCTATATATAATAATCACTTAATTCCAAAATATAAACCAATTTATGATGATTCCAATTCTTCTCTAAAAATATCTAATAAGTTAATATCATCTAAAAGTGATACTAAATTAGTAAAGGTAAAAAATAATCTAATAAAAACCAAGTTATATGTAAGTAAAAGTACGCCAACAATAAAAAAATATAGCAACAAACCATATGTACAAGCTGAGTTAATGAAAAAATATTTTAAATTTATAATTAAACATTATTCTATAGCTCAGAAACATCAAAAATTGTATAAAATTCTTGCAAAATACAATGAAGACGAAATATCTATTGACAAAATACCATTAAGTAATATTATTAGTATTATTGAACAATTGGAAAAGGAAACAGGACAATTTAAAGACTATATTTCAAATCTTAATCAATATTAGTAATAATTTTGAATACTATATTAAACTGATCATTCTCTGTATATTTAATATCTTTTAAACATTGTCCTTTATGATCATAAAGCTCTATTGTTAATTTATCAAGTACCATATCTTTCGTAGAATTATATATACCAAATATTTTATCATTATTTATATAATGATAATAGGTTCCTTTTTTTTCCCATAAAATTTGACAGAATCCTCCTATACTTGATCCATTCAAGTATAATATATCATTAAATTCTAATATTTTCATTAAAAAATAAGGAGATTGTTTGAAGTCATTTTTTTTATAAAAATTTTCATTAACAAAGCAACTTACTAGCTCAATAGAGTCAATGCATTCTATAGATGTTTTATCGGCATAATTTACATCAAATATAAACTTATCTAACATTTGTGTTGTCTGCTTATCGCTATTTATAATGTTTGCCATTATATTAAGCTCTTTTTTTTTTATAATAGGTTTAGGTACAGGTAATTGTTGTAAATTATCTACTATTTTCTGTAAAGATGTCTCTATATCAGATTTGGATATAGTTGAATTATTAACTGTTTGGTTTCCATTATTCATAGTGTGATTATCTCTATTTGGGTATTGATTTTTATATAGTATAGTTTGAGAGGGTTCATGTATTTTAGATTCATTTATATTTTTAACAGGATCTTGTGATTTCAAAGGCAACATAGGATTCGCTTGGTAATTTTTTTTTTCATTAGAATCATTTGATTGAAAAGATACTTTTGGGTTAGAAGGAAATTGTAAATGATCTGGTATCACCATTTGTTTGTCATTATATTGTTTTCCATTAGATAATGTAGGTATATTCGAATTTACCGGCATAGATGTTTGGGGTCTATTTGTAACATCTATCTTTGAAGAGTTATTATTTTCTCTTGAATTAATTAAGGCTTGTAGTCGGGTTTCGAAATCTTCTTCCGGTTCAACAGGCTTATCTAAATATTTGTTAGGAGGCTCGTATTCAGGTATAATAATACGAGATGGTATATTATTTTGTTTATTTTCAAAAATGGTAGGAGGTTTTTTATATATAATCCTATCATTATTATTTTCTCCTGAAAAACGATTACGCATATTCAAATAATCTACCATTTCAAGTATATTTTTTCTGGATAATACTGTGTTCCGTAAATTATACTTGTCGATTAATATTAAATAATCATCTCTTGTAAGACTAAATTTATTAGATAAAATTCTCTGTAATTTTTCTATTATATTGTTATTTATATCTTCTTTTATAAATCTTGCCTGTTGAATAGAATATTGTCTTGTTAGTAACATATCATTCAGTCCCTCTAACTTCTTTTTGCTTTGTAGCTTAACCATAGGTGAATTATCATCATAATGGATAGATTGTCTTATTCCAGTTAATGAAGATAGTGGCTTATCTGTATTTTCAAATCTTTGCATTATTATAAAAATAAATATTATTAACATAATCTATACGTAATTTAATAATTTTATTGAATTTGTATAAATTTATATAGTTTGAATAAAATTAAATAATATATACACATATTCATTTATCTAAGATAAGACCTATTTATATATGAGTTTAGCCTATATTCTGTTTAACATTCATTTATTTTAGGAGATATATAGTAATATAAAACACTTCCCATTTCATTTAACTCATAATCTAACCGTATTGGATAGTTATTTGATATATTACACATTATAGTAGGCGAAAGTGAATATGCTTTAGAAAACAGTTTTATTTTATTTAAATTAAATACAGATTGGAACGATCCCTCGCAACTATCTAGTCTATATATTAATTCCTTATATTTATCTAACACTAAAGTTTTATTACCTGGTTGAATTCTATGTTTATTTTTAGTAATAAATTCCTCTCTTTTATCAAAACATACCTGTATAGCTGAGTCTGTATGATCTATTTCAGATTCTATCTGTAAAGTTTTATTGTTTATTTTAAATAATATAGCTTCTGTACCAGTAATTTCTATAGATTGTATAATATTATTAAATAATTTAGAAGATATTTCTAACTCAAGTGGATAATCCATTGAAGGTATAGCTAAATTAGAAGACTCTATATCAAGTAAAGGAAGTTTATAACGACGTGTTAGCCCACATCCATTAAATATAATATTTAGTTTATTAGAGTCCTTGTATTCTAATACTATCCTTTCATTATTAATACCTGTTTTAATTATTTTAACTAACTCAGATAATGAAATTCCTATAACTATAGAAGATTCTCCATTATTAAAAATTGTATTATATCGTACAAAGTCAGATTTGTCTAACTCAAGATGAATAAATGAAACGTGAGATGAGTCCATGTCTGATATATATAAACCGTCCTCTTTGATATGTATAGTTGTAGAAGTTACAACAGAACATACCATATCTAATATATCATATATATATCGTATTCTATTTGATTCCAGAAAAAAAGACATTTGATAAATTTAAAAAAGATTGTTTCAAACATCAAATTTTCATATGATTAATTATTCAATTGGTTTATTAAATATCTCTATATCATTGTTGGTATTATAATGACCCCAATGATAACTTTCTATATTTGTGTCTATTAATGGCTGTGATAAATAAATAGTCTGTATCATTTCAAGATATAAATTTAACCACAATTGAAATATTTGCTGACATACTCTATTTTCATGTTTATAAACGTCTATTCCTATCTCAAGAAACTCCCACGGCTTGGGGCGTATCATAAAGTGTATTATATAAATTTTATCTATTAATTTAAAATGTTTAGCACTTTGTACCAATATTGGATGTATATTATAAGATATGTCTAATTTATTAATGTTTATAGACTTTTTTCTATATAGCAAGTCTAGTATATATTGATCTGATACAAATATATTTTTATTGCTTATAAATTTCATACCAAGATCGAACAATGTTTTAAAACAAAGATCTAATAATTTTTTATCAGGTTTAGTAACAATAACACCTGAATTAAATCTATCCTTTATCAAAATTATTTTTTTGTATTCAGGAGTTGCCTGCATATCTGGAACCATCCAAAGGGTATTTTTAGGTATTATTTTATCAAATAAATGATCTATGTTATTTAAAATCATTGTATCTGAATCTAAATATATTATATTATCATACTCAGACAATCCAAATATGAAAAATTTTCCAAATAAATGATGAGAATTTATCTTATTATAGTGCTCTTTGGTTATATTAAATTTCTTTAATGAATTGTACAAATTACATTCAAATACTCTTATGTTTTGTTTTTTTAGTTTTTCAATACTCTTTGAACTTACTTCTTCCATTACTATACAACCAAACCTGTATTTTGAGTTAAGCTTAGATAAATTGTAATTTAATGCTAATATGCCCTTTATATCTCTGTCATTTGATATATAAGATACATATAACCTTTTATTAGACATTATACTTTATAGTAAATTTATTTTGAACATTTCAAACTAACTATTTTGTTATAGTTACTAATTTCGTCTTTGTCTATTTGAATGTTAATATCTATTATATTAATATTATATTGATCTGCACTATATTTTAGTATATTAAATAATTTAGGATTAAGATCAAACTCTTCTAGTTCTAAATCATCTAAATATATTTTAATCGTGTCTTGAATGCCCTTATTTAATTTAATTTTTTGCAGTAATAATAATCTAAGAACGTGCTCGTCTGTTAAAGTAGTAAATATTAACTTAGAATGAAATAAAGATTTCCATTTTGTTCCTCTTGTAATTAGAAGTACAGATGTCATATATTATGATATCTATAACTCTATAAGTATGTATTTAAATTAATTTTCAGGTACATTCAGATCTGATTCATCTATGTTTCCATCCATTTCAGAGTCTGCTAATAACTGACTACCTGTTTGATTCAAACTTGTATATAAATCACACGTTTCTTTATCAGAGCCGTGTAAGCAACTTACTTTATCTTCTCCTTTATACCGTTTTCTATCTATAAATGTTTCTGTAGGAACTGAAATAGAAGAAATTAAAACTATTATAAATAGTAAAACTAAAATATGATAATAATGTCCCATATATTATATAGTAATATTTTAACTACTATAATGATAATTATAAGTTTTTAACATAATTTTTTAATACTTCTTTTCCTTTTTTCCCAAATAAACTTACTTTTTTCCCTGTAGAAGGATTTATAATATAATTAAATGCATTATAACCACCAGTTTGTGAAGTTACATTTGGTTCAACCGAAGTACTTATTTTCATAGTACCTAATTCGGGAGATCCAGCCGCAAAATATTTTCCACTATTTATTCCAAAATACTCAGATGGCAAAGGTGTTCCTTGCATTCCCCCGGATTGAATTACAGGAGGTTCTACATTAGTACTTATTTGCATATTACCTAATTCTGGAGATCCTTCTGGAAAATACTTTCCGCTATTTATACCAAAGTATTCAGATGGTAAAGGTGTTCCGTGCATTCCCCCTGATTGTTTATATTTTGATTGACGTCTTGGCATATATTATATATACACATTAAATTACTTCCCAACGACCCATTTTATTATTTTTTATTTTAATAAATTCTATAAAATCTTCCAGCTCTTTTCTAATAATAAACAATATTCTATATTCTAATAACTTATAGTTTAAAGGTTTTTTTTCAGGCATATCTAATGCTTTCCCTTTTAAATTAGACCAATCCATTATATATATACGGGTTGTCTCTTTATACAATAATTATCTTGAAAATGTATATTTATTTATAATAAAGGGGGCCTTTGATACCGATTTCATACAATAAGGACATTTTGAATAACTATAAATATTCTTATTTAAATAGTAGCGAGATTTCATGTAATATGTATACTTAAATGAATGCCCACAGTCTAATTGTATTACGTTTTTATTTTTAAAATCATCTTCTGTGAAAGGAAGATTTGATATATTACAAGTTTTACAATATTTAAGCTCATCTATATTTTTAAGTAGTCGAATTTTACCATTCATTTATTTAAATTTAAAATATTAGATTTAAATAGATATATTTCACTTACTTAAATTTGTTATATAAATAAAATACAACTGAATATAATATCCCTCCCCATATAGTATCTTGTATAGCAATATATAAATCGTATTTATTAAATAGAGCAAGGTTTGTAAAATCAAATATTCCATATGTTAAACATCCCAATAAAAAGGCGTCTCTATAATTATCTAAATGAATAACAAACTTATATATCATTATTATAATTAATATATATGCAATTATAACACTATATCGTTTTATAATAGATCTTTCTTTTTGAATGTTATTTACCATGTTCATAAATGGTTTTGCTCCAATTTGTGTTAAATATAAATAGTCAACTATTAGTGTAATTACTGCAATTTTAAATATATCTTTTAACATTTATATTATATACTTAAATTTATTTAATAAATATAGTATATATGATTTTAGAAATTAAAAATGTATTATTAATACTGGCACCTATAGTATCTATATCAATTCTTGGTAAATTTTTTCCTGCAAATAATCAACCATATAAACCTATATTTCAACCTCCTAATTGGATATTTCCAATTATTTGGACTTATATAACTGTAAGTTTAGGTATAATAACAAATCATGTTCAAAATCTGGTTGAACACAAGGCGCCTATATATATTATATATAGTATTCAATTAATATTATTAAATACGTGGCTTATAATAAATTATTATAAGAAGTATAAATTAGCATTCTGGATATTAGTGTTATCAGCATATACAGCTGTTACTTATTGTATATATATTTCTAAGATTAGTAATACTGTATATTATCTTATACCTATGCCTTTTTGGTTAATATTGGCATCCTGTTTAAATGGTGTTATATATGACAGAACTAATCAGACTCTATAACAAATATATCCTTGCGTTTTATATTGACGTTTTGTTATTTATCTAAGAACAGTATTTATATCTATTTAAATTTAAAATATTACATTTTAATAGATATTACTTATGGAAATTTTAGATTGGCAAAATATTTTAAAGCCATTTAATATATATAGACCTATTCAAACATCTTGTGATACCTATATCTCTAAAATTTTATACAATAATAAAACATATTCAATACAAACTCCTAAGTTAATGATTTATTCTAATCCAATTAAACACAATTTTTCAGGATACACATTGTCTCTATGTTGTAATGATTATAAATTTAATCATATACAAAAATCCTTTATAAAATCTATTAAAAATATAGAACAATTTGTAAAATCCTCTCTTCCAAAATTAGAAAAGTATAGCAATATCAACTCATCTGACTTTAAAAGTTGTATTCATATCAATAAAAATAATACTCAGGCATATTTAACAGTACATCTCCCATTTTCTAATAATTGTATTACTACTAAAATATATGATCATACTAAACTTGAAAAAAATATAGAGTATATTTCTCCGAATTCGTCTTGCTTAAATATAATTACTCTACAACATATCTGGTTTAAAAATAATAAATATGGATTGCATTGGAATCTAAATCAATCCAAAATATATCATCCAATTGAAAAGATAAATGAATGTCTTATATTAGATGATATGGATCAAGAACCTATACTTAATTACCATCATATACCAAATAAAAAACAACCTTATTTAGATAAATACCTATCCCATCCTATATTTGGTAAATTTATAAAAATGAAGCAAATGGGAGTTCCTTTAGAAGCTATAGAATCTAAAATGAAGCTTCAGAATCTGAAAATAGAAGATCTTAATAATTTTATAAACCATACATTTATACCTAATCATAATTCTAATACAAGTGTTACTGCAAATATACTTAAAGATTTTAAATTGAAACGGGTAAAATTATCAAAAAAAAAGAAAATACCTAATTCAAACCAATCGTTTATACCTACTGAGGATGAACTAAACCATATTATATCTAAATTAAAAAGTATTAGAATGTGACAAAGTATTTTTATTTAAATACTTCATTATATATTTATATAATGGATTGTAAAACTAAAGAAAATAGATACCAAGAATTAATAAAATCATTACGATTTTATAAAAATGAACTTCCTAAAAAAGATGAATATGTATATGCACATATTAAAAACTTTACAACTATGGGAATAGAATGTTTTTTATATGAATATAAAAAGGATGCTTTTTTAAGTTACAAAGACGCGTCTTCTTCTAGAAAACTAAAAAATATTAAAAAAGAAGTTTTAAAAAATAAAGACTATATTTTAACTGCTATTAATATAGATACACATAAAGGTTTTATTGATGTTGATAAGAGAAGCACTGATAAAGACACAGAAATTAAAATTAGCTCATTGATATTATTTTATCAAAAGATTTTTAATATTTTCTTGCAAAAATTGGTATTTAAATATCCAAATAAAACAGTTCCTGAAATTTATGATTTTTTTGATAAAACTTTATGGAAAGTTGATCCCAAAGAAATAAAAAAAAATATCCTAACAATACATCAAGACGAATCTCTTGTAAAAGAAAAATATAATTTAAATGATGACATTGGTAATGAAATTATAAAATCTTTATTGCAAATTATACCCAAACCTAAAATAAGACAAACAATCGAATTAAAAATAAATAGTATCTCGATATGCGCAGTTGAAGATATTCAACAATTTGTTATTGAAATAGGAAAGGTACTTAATACAGAATTTATTATAAAGGCGGCACCTATTTATACAGCGTATATTTATAAAGAATATGATTCTTCTGTATCAAATGACTACTTAAAAACCAACTTAGAAAATAAAATAAATACATTTATCAAAAATTATAATAAAGAAAATTTATATATATTACTTGACAAGGTGTCAGTTGATTTAATGCAAGAATCTAATTCTAATTAGATCTATTTTTTATAATTCCACATATTTGGACCCTGAACACCTAACCAATATTTAGGATTAACTGTGCTATATTTTGACACTATGTTTGATTCTTTTGCTAATAAATCATAGTAATCCATAACATTATCTAATAGCATGTCGTGATAATCATAATCATAACTTGAATGTGTATTACGTTTTATTTCAGAAGCTATATATTCATTCATTTCATCAGCAGTTTTTTTTACTATATTAGTTATATATGTCAAGTACCATTTTGCTTGCATTTCAAATACCTGAGCACAATTAAATGTTCCTACAAAACCTATAAAGCCACAATTATTTATATTTGGATGGATTATGTGTTTATATAAATAGGGTATTTTGTCCATATTCATAAAAGATATATTAGATTTATAACCGGTTGCTAATACACATATGTCATATTTTATTTTACCATTAGAAGTATTTATATAAACTTCATCTATTTCTGTTGAAGAAGATTCAATATACTTTATTTTCTTTTTATATACAAGGCTTACAAAATCTTCATTCATTACAAAGTTTGACCTCGTTACTCTTTTAGTGTAAGGAAGAGGGAAAAACATAAAATTACCATGAAGTAATAAAAATACTACGTGATAGTACAATACCATTAATATTATATATAGTTGGTGTGGAAAGTATTTTATACCTGCGAAAAAATATCTGTTTGTAAAATAGAGATGGACACTCAATGTTTTCCAAAGATATCGTTGAAATATCCATCTGCGTGATTTATATATTACATATATTTCATTCGCTGTATTTTCATTAGCAATAGATGCTAAATCACACCCCGTAGGACCATTTCCTATTATTACAACCCTTTTATTGTTAAATATAGATGGTTGCAATGAACCTGTATAACTAAAATCTGAAGAAAAAAATATTTTATTACCTATAAGCGAATTGTTATATCTAATTGTTTTATTTTGTTGAGAACCATAGAAACCAGAAGCTACTATTAAATAATCGCACTGGAATGTACTATTTTTATCTTTATCCTCATGAACACTATATATTATAGTCCATTTATCTAAACTATTATCATATTCCGTTTTGGTAACATTTGAATTATAAGATATAAAAGGTTCTATATTATATTTATTTACTGCATCTTTTAAATAGTTTATAACTTCTTCCCTTCCAGGATATATAGGTGTATCTTTTGGATATTCTATATCTGAAAATTTATAAGATTCTCTTGAAGTTTGCAACTTACAGCCGGGATAACTTTTAGTGTACCAAACTCCTCCTAATGAATTTTCTTTCTCAAATATTTTAATAGTATATCCTTCCTTAATACACTCTTTTGCGGAAGCAATTCCACTTACTCCAGCTCCTATAATTCCTATAACACTTTTTGACATTGAAATAATTAGAGATTATTTTTATAATAATATATCTTAATTAATATTGGTGTTTATAAATACAGACCTATCTATATAATATATTACTGCTGTAATTTATATAAAAACATATTATTGAGAAAACTAAAGATATTTTAGTAATTTTACTAAAATAGCTTTTATATTAAATTACATATTAAATATTTGATATTTATTTGTTACATAAGAACTATCTCCGTGAGCTGGGTTTCTTTTAGTGATTTTAAATATTTTTTCTCTTGTAGAATTTACTTTTTTTTTTAGTTTATTATATTCTTTTGCCAAAAGAGTTATTTTTTTTTGTTGTTCTTTGAAAACTGTTACGTCTCTTTCAGTTAAGAGCCCTCCTGTAGTTTTAATAATTTTTTTTTGTTTTGTGGTTAAACCAGTAGCACCTCTAAAATCTGAACCCTGGAAATTACTGTTACCCATATTAACTTTCTTCATATTTGTTTTTCTAAAATCACAATTGATAAAGTTTGAATAAGATAAATCAGAGTTTTCAAAATTTAATCCTGAAAAATCTTCATTAAATATACCCTCGCTATTGGCCGGACCAATATAATTTAATGTTACTCCAGGAAAATGAAGTTTTTGAGTAGTTATACCTCCATCCCAGTCATATTTTATTGTTTTTGTATTTTTTTGAGAAGTTTTTTTAGGGCTTCTTTTAGGGCTTCTTTTAGGGCTTCTTTTAGGGCTTCTTTTAGGCATTATATAATAATACAATAATATTAAAATTGATACATCATATAATAAATATTTAAATTGAATAAATGACCAAATTATTGGAGACAAACAATTCCTTTCTTGTATCCCATAATTATACAAACCAATTATTATTAAAAAAATGTGTAGATGATGTAACAGAACTTTTATTAGAATATCCTAAAATTATAATATATGGAAAAGAATGTACTCAACATAGATGTGTTGGATTTTTCGCAGATCCAAAGGTTACTAAAGGTTACTGCTATTCTCGAAAATTATTAAAATCTGTTGAATTAACAGATAATTTACAACAGTTACTTAATGAAATAAATAGTATTTTAGATACTGATTTCAATGGAATTCTCGTTAATAAATATAAAGACGGAAATGACTATATTAGTTCTCATAGTGACGATGAATCTGGTATATCTGATAAGGGGGTTGTATCTATTTCGTACGGAGCTATAAGAAAATTTAGGATTCGTAACAAAAATACAAACAAAATTGTTAAAGATATAAATCTAAATCCATATCAAATTATTCATATGGGGGGCAACTTTCAAAAAGAATTTAAACACGAAGTACCTATACAGAAACTTGTTAAAGAGCCCCGATATTCATTTACCTTCCGGAAACATACAGAATAAATTAATTAGAAGGTTCTTTCCATAAAAGAGGACCTGGAGTTTTTATCCAATATAGTGGATTCATAGCATAATATTTATTCACCAAATTAGATTCTAATGTCAATAAATCTATATAATCTTTAGCATATTTAAAGGTTACGTCATGATAATCATATGCAGTAGTTTTTTTATTTAAAAGGACATTATTAATATTGGCCACCATTGTCGCTTTATCTGGCTTTGAGTTAGACTCTATATGTTTTATTAACCATTTAGATTGTAATTCAGATATATAAGCAACATTTAATGCATCTATATATCCTATAAAACCACATTGTTGAATATCTGGATGAATTATATGTTTATATAGATAGGGTATATTAGACATATTCATACAAGATATATTAGAATCATAGCCTATTGCTAATACACATATATCATATTTAATTGGTCCTGAGTCAGTATTAATAATTTTATCTTTAAATTCAAGTGATTTAGTCTTTTGATAATTAATATTGTTATTATAAACATTATAAACGAATTTATCACTTAAAACAAAATTTTTTCTTGTAGGAGGGTTATTTGTAGTTGGAAATTTCATAAAAATACCTTGTGACCATAAATATACTATACGGTAATAAATGCTTGTTAATATAATATATAACTTCATTGGTAATAGTTTAATTATTAATAGTATGTACCTATTCATCATATGATGAATACTTAAACACCCCCATATATATCTCTTATATATCCATTTATCTGATCTATATAAAACACTTATAGATTTTGCACTATTCTGACAGGCTTGACTTGCTAAATCACATCCAGTGGCTCCATTTCCAATAATAACTACATCTTTATTGTTGAATATACTATAGCCTACTTTTCCTTTATTGCTAAAATCAATAGAAGAAAACACGGTCTTATTTATATATTGATTTGGTACAATATTATTTATACTATTTGGAGAAGTGTAAAATCCACCTGCTACTATAATATAATCAAAACTATCCGTATTAACTATATTAGATTTATGTAAGTTATACATAATATTCCATTTTGATTGCGACGATATAAACTCTGTTTTAACAACATTACAATTAAATTTAATATATTTTCGAATATTAAAATGATCACATACTGTATTTAGATATTGTTTAACCTGAGTACCTGTAGGATATAAAGGTGTGTTGTCAGGGTAATCTATATCAGAAAATGTATAAGACTGTTTAGGAGTTTGTAATAAACAACCAGGATAACATTTTGTATGCCATACGCCCCCTATATCATCTTCTTTTTCAAATATAGTTATATCATAACCATTTTTAATAAATTCTTTAGCAGCAGCAATTCCACTTACTCCTGCTCCTATAATTCCAATAGTAAGAGACTTCATTAATATAATTACTATATTATTTTAATAAAGTATTCCGCAAAGGATTATATTTATACTTACTAATTTTACTGTACTGGTGTGAGAAAGTTAGGTGAAATTCCCTCCCACTTATCGCCCACATTTAATTCTACTCCATCGTCGGTTTTAAATCGTTTTAAAATACTTATATCAACTGTAGTTGATTCTATACTATTTCTTCTAATAACTTTTCCTTGGCCTGAAATAGGGTAAGGAGGGTTGCTCCTATGTATATTAACGAGTTGTCCTTCCCATAATCTAAGATGTTCGTCCTCCTGCCTTCCCGGTCCTACATGTTCTGGTCCTTTATTGAAAAGTCGAAGTGGTGGCAACTCCTCACTATTCAGAAGCGATAAGTCAGGTGTGAGAAAGTTAGGTGAAATTCCCTCCCACTTATCGCCCACATTTAATTCTACTCCATCGTCGGTTTTAAATGATGTTAAAATACTTATATCAACTTTAGTTGAGTCTATACTATTTCTTCTAATAACTTTTCCTTGGCCTGCAATAGGGTAAGGATATTCGGCCCTATGTATATTAACGATTTGTCCTTCCCATAATCTAAGATGTTCGTCCTCGTGCCTTCCCGGTCCTACATATCCTGGACCTTTATTGAACAGTCGAAGTGGTGGCAACTCCTCACTATTCAGAAGCGATAAGTCAGGTGTGAGAAAGTTAGGTGAAATTCCCTCCCGCCCTGGCCACTTATCGCCCACCTTTAATTCTACTTCATCGTCGGTTTTAAATATTGTATTTATTAAATCATATATACTTCCTTGAATTTTAAAAATATCTTCATATTTCCCCGTTGTCATTAGAGAAAACAATTTTTGATATAAATTAATATTTTGTTCAATCAGATCGCGTGCTTTTGTTAAATCAGATATAATTAATGATTTATAGTCTATAACCCATATTTTAAAATCATTAATTATCGATTCTTCATCCGTTGTACTTTCTATTGTCATCAGATTTGTTGTTGAATTTAGTAAGCCGTGTAAATTAGATAACAAACTTAATAATAATGCAAAAGGCGTTCTATTTATAATAGTTTTTAAAATGTAAATCGACTGTTTTAACATATCTGACCCCTTGCGGGCTGAAAGGTCCAACGCTTTAATCTGTATAATGGGTTTCGGATTAGATAATAGACTATCTAATTTCGCCTTTTCTGTATCATAAGGTGTTTTTTTCTCGCGACCGCTTGAAGAATATTGGGGAGGTTTAAAATATTTTATAATTAAGTCTATTTCAGGTTGAGGGAGAGTTCGTTTAACAGACCTTGTTGCTCCAATTCTGTCTAAGAAATAAGGCGTATCTGAGTAATTAAAAGACGCTAAATCCTTTTTAAATTCAAGAAGAACCTCTCTATAATCATCGGTTGCCGGTGTGCTTAATAGTCCTAATATATTAAGAAGACTCGTGTTCAAATTTTTAAGTATATTACTTAATTTTGTATCTCTTATTATACAGTCAATATGTGTAAAGTGCTCTATTATATTTACAACATATCGCAAATTAATTATATATTTATGTGCTATATCAAGATCTTTCGCCTCTTCTTTTTCTTCCACAAGTCGTAATAGTTCCTGATAAATATGAGTTTTTAATGGCTCTAATACTTTTTTTCGATTCGCCCTTTTAAATATTTCAAAGGCTTCCCATATTCGTAATATGTTATTCATCCGGTTTTCTAATTGTAATCGTCTTTCCTTTATAATTTCTAGTGTTATTTTAGATGCTGCTCCTGAAAAAAAACCAATTGTATGAAATTTAGTTGGTATTTCATCATCATCTCCATCATCATCTCCATCATCTTCTCCATCATCATCAGATGCAGCGGCAGCTGCGGCACCACCGCCTCCATCAGCAGAATCCCCGACATCGTCTCTACTATAAGGCTCTTCTGTAAATATTAACCTCTTCCAACTATCTTCTGCCTTTGCTGAACCAAATAGTGTAGGTTCATTATTTAATATATTTAAAAGGGCCGCCAATGTATCTCCTTCCAAAAAGAATACATTGTGTTCTGTAGTACTACCAATATCTGTAGATCTATTGCATAGAAAATCTCTACTTTTTGATGACAATCGTGATCTTCCACATAGTTCATTATACATTTGTACCCATTTTATTTGTCCCCAATCACCACATCTTTTTAAATCAAACAATATTTCTAACCTTATAGTCTTTTCTTTAAATGAAGTAATCCAGTTATTTAAACCCTTTTCCCTTTCTGTAAGACCAGAGGAACTCCCGCTTTTTATTGCCCTCATTACATTAGTTATCTCTAAAATACTAAATCCTGTCTTAATTTTTAGATTTTTATCGGGGTCTTTTTCATTTTTAAGCTCTAAATAATTTCCATCATTCATTCTTGAATCAATGGTAACCACAGTATAATAGTCACGTAGCTTTTTGTTGATTGGTAACCATTCATCTTTCCGCTGTTTTTGATACCAGTTAGAATATAATTCTTCTGCTTCTTTTGATTCTTCTGCTTCTTTTGATTCTTCTATTGATGCTTCTGGGGGCTGTGGAGGTCGTGGTGGTGCCACTGCTGCAAAAGGGATTGTGTTGGTACCGCCACTCATATTTAATTTTGAATTAATATTATTCTTATTATTATACCTCCCAAATACCAAGTCTCTTTCATAAGAACGACATTTGGAATCTCCTGGTCTAATAGGATCATATAAAGATGCTATAGAGGTTATGTCTCTTATACCGTGCTCTTCTATTAAACTGTTCCTTATATAACTTTTTATTCCAGATGTACAATCTTGTTTTACAATAGTACAATTATTTTTTGTTAAAATATCATAAAGTTTGTCTGTAATTTCAGAAGTGCCTGTTCTTAATCCGAAACCATCTTTTGTTGTACTAACCGTCCCCTTTTTTATTTTATATAGGTAAAATTTATCCATATAGTCTGGTAGAAACAACTCGTGTGTTCCCACATTAGTAGATGTTTTATTAACGCCTTCCATAAAAAGAAAAGTGTTCATAAATTTTTGTTCAACAGAAGTGCCCCTTATTTCAATATCAGTTGTATCGTCTCGTATTCCTCTTACTCCTAATGATTTTAAAGCTAATTTAAGAATTGTACTTTGTACTACTTCTGGAATATCTTTTTTACCTTTTTTACCTAATCCTTGTTTTATATATTCATTATACCTATCAGGGACACCGTATATAAAATTACTAATTTTTTCTAATATATTAGTTCCTGGATTTCCATCACTTAATATTTTCTCAAAATCATGAAATTTTTCAGCTAAACTAAGAATCCCTTCTGTACCGTCTATACCATTCACTAAATAAAGAAAATTTTTATTTATTGAAGATGCCTCGGCATCAGTTTCGGCAGCAGTGGCGCCCGAAAAAGCACCACCTACAAGTGTCGTCATCCTGGTCATCCTGTTTGCATATTGTTCTAATACCTTTGGTGGGTTTAATATATCCGGTGGCTTTCTTGAAAGTTGTTTTAGTGTTTGAACAACAGGGTTTTTTATGTCTCTTGGATATTCTGTAACATTAATAGACTTCTCCGTTATATATTCATTAACCATTTTATTAAAATTAGTATTATCTTCTTGAAGTATAAGTTCCAGAAATGTTGTAAAACTATTTAGCATTATATTATATGATTGCTCATCTAACTCATTCATTATATCCAGCATTATAAATTCCTGAGGACTGATTTCATAGTATGTTTGATCATCATCTATTAGTCTATTATGACCTGTCAAGTCTTCTATTCTGCGAACATTGTCAAATAATTTTAAATATAGCTTCTTTATTATTAAGTTTATGTCAATATTATCATAATTTTTTCTAAAGTTCTCATCAGTAAAATATGTATGACGTAAAGACCATATTTTTTCATAAGTTGGTATCATCTGTTTGAGATGTCTATCAATAGATTGGTCTAATTGTATATTTTTATTAAAATAATCAATATAACCTTCCAATAATATTACAGCCCCTATAGGCAATTTTTGTAATTTAGGATCGATACGGGGATTATAATTAACAACCTGTTTGATTTCTTCTTGAGATAATGTTACTCTATTCCAATCAATTTTAGATTTAGTAGTTTTTTTTTGTAATGTACTATTAGTAGTAGGAGTGGGTATAATTGTATTAGCAATACTGACAAAACGTTTCTTTAAAGCTTCAAATAATCCGGCCCCGCCTTTCTGTATTGTTTTATACCTTGTATCAAAAAATTGTTGGTGTAAATTAACAATAATGTTATTAGAATTAAATGAAGGTGGGTTACTATCTTTAATAATATAGCTTTTAATTGTATTTGATAGCCCACCCCCTATCATTTCTGTAGAATGTTCCAATGTAAAATTTCCATCAATTTCATTTAATTGTAATCTATCGGCAACTTTTCTTTTAAATTTTTCAACATTCATATTCTCATTAATAGTAGTTCTTTCATTATACAATAATTTACCATTTAATCCATTAATATATTGTACATTTACAACTGTACTATCCATATATTATGTATATACAAATAAAATATAACAATTATACCTTAAAGATATCTCGTATGTCTAAGATATAATGTCATCTAATTCTAACAATATAATTAAACAAGATTCTTCAAATAATACTGAAAAAGACATCCCGATCGCTATATCTATCCCAGATGAATCAAATAAAGGGACCTTTGCTAATGTTCCAAATATGCCCCAGACTACATCAATACCTTTTACAGACGAATATTATGATAACCGTGTAATTAGTACAACACACTATATAGAAACACAACCTGAATCTGAAGAATTACAACTATGTTGGCAATATGGTAAAACTGTAAAATTCATTTCTTGTATAGATGCTTTTTTTTGTATATTAAATGGATTAGCCTATTGGCCATTATTATTTTTAAGTATAATGCCCATTTTTGGTTATTATGGTTCAAAAGAATACAGTATACGTAAGATATCGGTTTATGGAGTATATTGTATTTTACTTATTATGGGAAGAATAATACAACTAGATATGATATATACTCATAAATATGATAATGATAGTTCATTAAATACAAGTGGGGCCAAATTTATTATATTTTTTTCACTATTTGTACAATTTTGGATTACTTGGCTTGTATATCGTTTTTGTGACCGCTTACACAAACTTACACCTACACAACTAAATACACTTCGAATAGGCACTTATATTCCCGTACAAACAAGAATTTTGTATTATTAATAGTTATATAAATGTATTATGAATATTTTATAATACATTTTGTAGAACACATACAAGCTAATATACATACAAGTACAACAGCCGTTATCTCTAAAAATTTAGAAACTGAAATATTTGAACTATATTCAGTTTTAATAGGACACAATTCTATAGTTTTAAAAATATAATTTTGATTGGGTAATCTATATATATTACCTTGTGTATCATAAATAGTGACACTGCGTTTTTTTATAGTGTTATTTATACATTTAGACCAATTACTAAAATTATATAGTAGCTGGGTAATATTATTCATTAGAATTTATTAAAATAATAATAACAAAAATATATTATCAATTTTATTATTATAAACATATAGAGAATATAATTATATATAATCTATATGTGTAGCAGATTACAAGGTCAAGAAACAATTGTTGAATATATATGGCTTGCTAAAGATCAATCTATAAGAAGTAAATCTCGAACATTATATTTAAATATAGGAGATAAACTATGCGACCCCACTCACAAGGAGAATAACAAAAATATATTAGATCTTATTCCTCTATGGAATTATGATGGTTCCAGTACAGACCAAGCGTCGTCTGAATCTTCTGAGGTAATACTACGTCCTGTTGCAATATTCAATGACCCTTTTAGGAAGAAAGGGCATAAATTAGTTTTATGTGACGGTTATAGTCCAACTAATACTAATATTGAAGGATATAATAGAAGAGAAGCACTTTCAATTTTTGATTCAAGAAAGCATGAAGATATATGGTTTGGAATTGAACAAGAATATATATTGTTCGAAAGTGATGGCAAAACTCCTTATGGTTGGCCAAAAGAAGGTTATCCTGAAAAACAAGGTCCTTACTATTGTGGTGTAGGTCATAAAAAAGTAAAGGGAAGAGATATAATGGAAGAACACTATGAAAAATGCTTAGAAGCAGGTATTCGTATTTCTGGAACAAATGCAGAAGTAATGCTAGGCCAATGGGAATATCAGATAGGTCCTTCAGATGGAATATCAGCGGGAGATGAGCTATGGGTCAGTCGATATATTTTAGAAAGAATTTGCGAAAAAAATGATATTTTAGTATCTTGGCATCCTAAACCAATTGAGGGAGATTGGAATGGATCAGGATGTCATACTAATTTTAGTACTAAATCAATGCGTGAAAATAGTAACATTGATATTTACATGAAAGCAATAAAAGATCTTGAAAATAATCACACAGAGCATATATTATCTTATGGAAAAGATAATCAAAAAAGACTAACAGGTACCCATGAAACTGCCTCTATAGATAAATTTAACTATGGTATTGGAGACAGAGGGGCCTCAATAAGAATACCAAGTGGTGTTCATAAAAAAAATTATGTATCTGGGTATTTAGAAGATAGAAGACCTGCAAGTAATATGGACCCCTATGTTGTAACTTCTCTTATTGCAAAAACAATTATACCAATTTAATTCTTAAAATAAATATATATAAATTTGATCATTGATTACAATTTGAATTTTAATATTAATATTCTAATGCAAGATCCGAACGGAATGTTAATTAATCTAACAGAGGTTAGCGCAAGATTTAAAAATACTCCTCATTATCCTAATAATATTAGAGCTGAAAAAATGTATAACAAATATCTAAATAATGAAATCAATATTTCAGGGTATCTTCATGAAAAAATATATGGTGAAATTTTAGACCATACTAACAGAACCCTGACCCCTTGTATAAAACAGCATATATATCTTATACATTATCCAGCGGGAGGAATTAATAGCAACGACTATATGCATCTTCCTATTCAATATAGACGTGAGTTTTATCCTATGCTTAAAAATCATGAACACCCTGTTAAAATGAACTCACAGATATTATTAATGGATAATATAATGAAAACTTATGACATCCCATATAAGTTAGCCGATGTAATTACTTGGTATTGGAGTGGCTCTGAAGATAATTATGGTTATCTACATCAACAAATTATAAATGATAGTAAATAATTATTAAATTATAGTGAATTTAATAATTGTTAAATATAATATTAATCGTCACATTCTTGAAAGTATTCATTATAACTATCTTCATCATCTCCTCCATTTAATAAAGCTATAGCCAGTCCTCCTGCAATAATTCCTGCACCAAATCCCCCCATTTCACTCAATAGTTCAGATAATAGAAATACTACTCCAATACTTATTAAACCAAATAAACAGCTTACACAAAATCCAATTATATATTCAATAATATTTTCGATCATACTAAGATTTTTATATCTAAATTCTTTGCTTTTATTTTTATTATACTTAGACATACACGATAAATGCTCACATTTACATATAGGGCACCCACAATCTGTTTTTACTAAATTTGAAGAATTATAGCATGAAGTACCTTTCCAATATGCATTGTTCCATTCATAACTTCCTTTAGGTGGAGGAGGTAAAGAACCAATCGGTCTGAAATGATAAGATTCCACATTAATACAGGACATATCTTTATTACCATAACAAGATTCAAAATAAATCCTTCCCCACAGCGGAGTTTTTTTTTGTCCAGGCGATTTACATTCCCACGACCAATTAATTGGATCCCGAGACCCATTCATTTTTAAATTACAATCTAATCTTTTAGGACAAGGTAATAACCACCTTGAAGGACATCTTATTTGAGGAACTGATTCTGATCGGATATGATTTGTCATTTTATCACTTAGTAATTGTATCTTAATAGGAAAATTAGACGAATTTGTTAAAATCATATTCTCTTCATATACAGGCACTTTAGTGGGAGAACAGTTCATAGTATTATTAAATGATGTATCTTTTGTTTGAAAAATTATACTTGCAACCATACAACTCATCATTGGTAATTAGGTAAATATTACTTGATTATATTAAGATTTATATAATCAAATTTTAATTTGATAACTCAGATAAATAATGAAGTACAATCTCTTTTTCTAATCGATAATCCTCTTTTTTATTACATAATTCTTCAAAAGAAGGGCTGCTCGCAATCCAAGATAAATAACTGGTAGGTACTCTATTTATACTGTCTGTTTTGTACTTTCCAAATGTAAGTTTATAGTCGCCTATATTAACTGTGGATTCTATATAATCTTTTACTGCTCCTCTTACTGCAAGAGTATCTGCTCTATTATTTCCTCTACTATGCTCGTCTGTATTATTAGTATGTGAATTAATATGTGTGAATTTTAAGCAATACAGTTCAGATAGGCCCATCGCAATTTTTACTAAATCTGCGTTAACTACTTCTTTTGAAGTATTCTTCATGTAATTATTTAACTGATATTTTTTTCCGGTCTCTCCAAATATCTTAATCGAATACGCAGAATCAGTATAAATGTGGATACATATATTTTCCTCTACTTTATACATTTTAATAGCACTTATAATAGCCATTAATTCTGCCCGATTATTTGTTTTTTTTCCATTTAATATACTACTATTTTCAAAATTTTCAGAGGGGATATATATACCATAGCCTGCATATAGGCACCCCTCTCGTCTAACTAAAGATCCGTCTGTATAAATAATGATCTCTTTTGTATTTTTATCACAAACCCTATTTGAAACAGAAACACACCGCGGACTATTATCTGCATCTGGTTTATCAGTATATATGTTATTTTTATTATAGTTATCTATAAATTGTTGGGCATCTGTTTCTGTTTTAAATTTTTTAAAAATAGCACCTTTATGCCCAATTACTTGTTCTTTGCATTCTTCCCAATTATTAACTATTATTCCTGATTTTTTTCCACTGCAAATTGCATAAAAAAATTTATTACAGCTCATGTTGTATTATATTACTATCTATTTATAGATAAATATCTATAAATAGTTTTATGCAAATAATTATTTAACTAATAACTTATTACCGACGATGACAAACACTCCTGGCAGTTCATATACAGACATCTATTCTCTCTGGAGACATAAGTTTTGTAACTTTTACATACTTTACATTTGCGCAATTTTACTATAATTTTAGTTATACTATTTGTAATGGCAGTACTTTTTACTTTGCCATGAATTAGTAATTTATTTTTATCATTTATATTATTAGGACAAGATAACTCATCTGCCATACTCTTCTCGAATAATACACGAATATCTTGTTCATCATTTATATTAGCAAAACTTGATAACAATGCTTCATAATTTTGAATAATTTGCTGTCTTCCATTTTTTGTTCTACTAATTATGATATTTGGTATTTGTAATTTATATTTTTGTGTATATGAATGATCTAGTTGTTCTACCATTACATTATAATCATAAACCTCGTTCTCTTTTGTTTTAGATATATCATTTGTTATTTTATATTCGATCTGTTTATTGCTAATATACTCCGCCGGAATTTCTACAGATATTGCCTTCCGCTTTATAATTTTACCTATACTAAATATTTTATAACGACCTTTAATTTGTTTCATTATAGATACTGACCCTTTATCTATACAAGCAGGTGTAGATAATACTATCTTAATCTCTTTCTCTTTTTTTGACCAAGATTTAACAACTCCTGAAATGTGCTTACATATGATCCCAACTTTTAATATTTCGCCTTTTTTAAGAGATTTATCAACCTTTTCTACTCTGCGAAATGACTTATAACGAACCGTAATTTCAGTTGCTATATCTAAATGTTCATTTGGTCTTGTTATAATTTGCCCCACTAACTGATTTGCTTTAGAATATCCGGGATCTAAGAGTGTTCCTATTCCAATTAATCCACCTGGTATAGCATATGGCATTCTATTTTTTTCACTGTTAATTGTTTTTACTTTAGAAAATAGGGGCTGAACAACCCATTCGCCAGAGGAGCCCTTTTTACAAATCCCCGGTGAAATCTGTATAATATCCTCTGGAAATAAAATACCCTGTACAATACTTCCACCAAGAACACCGCCTTTAAGAGTTTCAATAGGTTTATTAGGTTTATTAACGTCAAATGTTCTTATAATATTTATCTGAAGTGGTAAATTAATATCTTTTGAATACTTATCTAAAGTTGAAGATAAATATTTACCTATATAGCCTATATTACTTCCTGTCTGTGCAATAAGAGGTATAATTGGTACTTCATCTCCGTAATAATCTTCTATAAAATCTTCTATATGTTCTTTATTTAATAATAGATCTTGTTTAGATACCAGATCGCATTTATTTTGAATCACTACTATTTCTTTTACTGAGGTATTTTGAATTGCAACTAAATGTTCTAATGTTTGGGGTTGTGGAACTATAGGAGCATTCGCGGCCTCTACTAAAAACGCCATATCAATGACACTTGTACCACATAGCATATTAGACATATAATTTTCATGACCAGGACAATCTACAAAAGATATATGGTGTATCAACTCCATAGGATTACCTTCTGAATCAGACTCTTCGAATGTATTAGAGCCCGTGTATTTATATTCATCTGTAGAAGAACTATAATATATTTTACAATTACCATAACCAACATTAATTGTACAATTTCGTTCCTTTTCACTTTTAAATTTTTGAGTTTTAATACCCGTCATTTGTCTAACAAGTGTAGATTTTCCATTACTAACATGACCAATACAACCCACATTTAGGATTGCTTGGTTTTTTACTATATCTGATAAAAGTAATTCTTTGGTCATAGTCAGATTAGCTAACATATAATATAGGGTTTTCTTTAAATAAATGATTAAAAGTAGTCATTTATTTAATATTTATATTATCCTTTGTATCCTTATTAATCTTCTGGGCGGATATGACTTCAATCATTAAACGGACATAGTATAAAATGATCCATTATATGGGCATTCAGCCAGTTTTTCTTTTTGAATTTTTCTCTTCTAAATATACCTAATATTTTACTATTATCGGAATTTCCAAACCTGTGCGTGTGAACTTGACTATTAGAAGCATTTACTTCTAAATATGCCCTTTCAGCAGATCCAGATACTACATCGTTTTCTATACGATGAATAGTTAGGTTTTTGCAAAAGTCTGGCGCCCACGAAACACCTTCTCTATATTTATTATATGAATCATTGTTTAAACAAGATTCTTTTAGTGGGGTTTTGGTGCTAATACCGGGATTAAATACTATTGTAGTTATTGTATATTTTATTTTATTTAGTGATGACGACGAGACTCCGCCAACAAACGATAGGGAGTTTTGATGGCGCGACGTTTCCGTCCCCTGTGAGGGGGAGTTTCCTTCTTTAATAATTGGGCTAATATTATATATAATAGAATTTAATTCGCTTGCTAAATGAATTGAGCGTGTACCTCCTAATGAATGTCCTGTTATAAATATTTTTACTTCGGTAGGATTATTATAGTTGATAGCATCGTTTAAATATAATTTAAATTCGTGTAAGTCCTGATTAAATGGTATACCATCGCGTTTTCCAGGAACTATTTGTTTAATATCTGACTTAACATCGGATAAACTGGCTGTACCTCTGTATATAACCATAATTATTAGTGTATTATTATGCATTTTATCATAAATTAGTGTAGTTATACCAGTGCCTTGCTTTCTCCAGAACTTAATTTCTAACAGGACTAAGTCACTATCCGGGGTACTTTTATGGTGTACTTGTATGCTTTCACTTACCGTGGGGGCGGTAGGTGAATAATATATATTTATTGGATCCCGATTTTCAGAGTGAATAATTTTCGAACCATCACTTGACAACAAAAATAAATTATTTTCTTTCGCACTGTTATACCATTTGCGACTCTGGTCCCATTCTATATTATTTATATTATTCACCACATAACTATATATTATGTTAGATAATAGCGCATAAGGATAATGATGTTTAAATCTCTGCCACCAGGTCGCCGTTATACCTTGTTTTGTAGATTTGGCCCAATTTGATAGTATATGTATTCTACTAAATAAATATAGGGATTCCTGAACATCATTGTCGCTTATTTTGTTCGGCATCTCTTGCTCTTCCGTCGAAACGTCCTCGAGCTTACTTGTTAACTCATCTACTTTCTTATCAAGCTTATCAAGATTCTTTTGAATAAGCTGCCTGAGCTTTACCGATCCGATTATGGCGTGGGTAGTGGTAACCAATCTGTTCGGACTACCCCCTTCCATATGTCTAACATAATTTCGTAATACTTGTTTTCCAACTGAGCCATTTATATTGACCCAATTACCCGTTTCTGGATTCTGTATTTTGTTAAACATATACTATATACTATATACTATATACTATATATATTAATTCAAATCACCAATCCCTTTATTATTGGATATATCCTCGCCGTCAAACTCAATATTAGGATACCCAATTACCAGTTTCTGGATTCAGGATTTTATTAAACATGTATATATATATTTTAGAATTACATATAGAGATTTTTCTCAATTGCGGACTGTGATTCGTAGTCATTTTCCTGTAAAATATCTTGTAGATGTTTTCTATTTTTATAAAGTGAATATGTATCGTCTAATAATAAACTTAACAAAAATTTAGACATAATTGCACCTGTAATATTAGAATCTTTAAAATGGTCATATAATTTATCAAAATCTTTCTGATCATAATGATCTTCAAAATAAAATTTAACCATTTTAGATAAGGATTTTTTTGACATATATTTAAACTCCTCCAAAATATCAACTCTTCCTGGGCGTGTAAGAGCATTGTCTAATCGACATTTATAATTAGTTGTCATAAAGACTATAAGACCATTCTTACCACCATTAATCCCATCAAAACAATTCAACAATCCACTAAATGTCATAGAGTTTTTGTCTGAGTCGCTCTTCTTTCTATCTATAAATAGACAATCTATATCCTCGCATACTAATATATCTTTGTCTCCTAAAGAAGATATTGCTGATGAAAATTGCTCATCTGTAATTTTAGGTGTGATCTGCATAAATCTAATATTTCTCTTCAATTCAGATGCCATTACCTCTATAAAAGAGGTTTTACCAGTTCCAGGAGGACCGTGTAATAATATATTTAATTTATAAGGTACGTTCAGGCGTCTATATATTTCTTTTGTTTTATTCATACTAAATTTATTAATTTTTGTAATAAGAGTATCATAGAATGACTCTTCTAAAAATAAGGTTTCCTTCGTTCGAATACGATTGCCCTTTTTTAAATCCCAATAACCATCGTTATATGTAAAAACTTCAAAAAATTCACTCTCTACGTATGGCTCTCCTATTATGTTAGTCATATGCCATATTTTAGCATTTCTTATTAAGTTTTCCATAAAATGAGTATCAATAAATTCTTTGTGAGATTTCAAATTACTATCTACTGAAATAACCATCATACAAGGTGGATGGGATGGGTTTTGTTCAGTTAAATATTGTGATGTAGAAATGTTAGATAACCATACAGATACTCCTTTATAATCACATTTAAGATTTTTATAAGGTATATGAGGTAAGCGTGTAGATACTATACGAGAAGGACACTTATTACAAGATTGCTCGTTTGATCTGCTTCGCCAAGATCTATGCGCGCTATAAGAGAATATAGTATTCTCGTCGCTGGAATACTGCATTAAATAATGAAGAAGTATATTTCCTGGACAATTATTGCTATCTGGGCGATAATTAAAAATATATTTAAATTTCCCCTCAATAGAATTATCTTTTAGAATATCTTCATAGTTATTTATATGATATATATCTTTGAATATAGAAATTAATTCGCATTTATTACTGTTTGACATATAATATTTTATTACCAAATGTTTAAGTATTATCTGAATAAATCTATTACATTTTAAAATTTTCTGTTATTATATTAACAATATGACTAAATTTAATTTTGATAAAATACGTAATCCGGAAACAAATCGGTGGGTAAGTATTCATGGAAAAGCTGGTAAAAAAGTTCTTCACAATTATATGATTTTATTTGGAGCTGGTACAAATAATAATACTTCTCCCAATATATTATTGACATACACCTCAACATCCTTATTAAAAAGACCAAATACTACAAAAAAACGTAAGTCTTTGCGAAAATCCAAACAAAATAAATAATTCTTATTTTTATAGATTGTATCAATATAAAAATCTATAAATATACCATATGCAAAGTTCTGTTTTTGATAAAATACAAAATCCAAAAACTGGCCGCTGGGTAAATCTTAATGGGAATACTGGACGTAGTATATTAAACAAATATAATATTCTATCCGGGGGAAGCGAGAGAAGGTCATCGCGAGTGGCAAAGGCTAATTACTTAAAGGAATTCAGAGAGAAGATTCTCTCCATCTTGTCAAGCGACCGCGGCGATAAAGATGATGCCATCCAGAAGGCAAAGGAAAATGTGGTGAGAAAGCTGGAGATGATAGGCGAGACGAGCGACGTGATTAATACCGCCGACTTAATCGCCGACTTAATTGCCAATTTCGAGGCGGAGAGGGAGCGCGGGAGCGGGCGAGAAAAAGGACGAGGGCGCGGTAGAGGAAGTGGGCGCGGCAGAGGACGAGGGCGAAGCAGGGGACGAGGCAGAGGAAGACCTCGTGCAGCAGCAACAAGCGAAAGAAAGGATCAATTAGAACTTGCATTAGATAAGTCTCGTATAATGCTTGCTCAGACTGAAGCCAAATTAAAAGCAGCTGAAGCCCAATTAGAAGCCAATACTTCCGGGTGGGGAGGCAAGATGGCTTGTCTTTTTGAAAGTGTAAAACAGGAATTAGAGGAGTGTAATAGAGAGCTTGCTGAGACTAAAGCCCAATTAGAAGCCAATACTTCCGGGCGGGGAGGGCGGCGGGCGGGTTTAACAGATGATGAACAAAATGTAGAGACAATGCAGGAAAAAAGGGATACCCTTCGTTCTTCTCAACCCCGAGGGCGTGATCATTGGGGATGCAATCGCTGCGGGAAATTCGACTGCATAAAAAGAAAACACGAGTATTGTGATGTCTAATACTAATCGTTTTGAACGTGATATGTACTACTAAATAAATTAAGAGAATCTAAAAATAAGTTAATAGACTCATTTATATAATCTGGCCCAAATGCACTCACCTTGCAGTTTTTTGCATTTCGAATGATACTTTTAGTATCATACATAATAAATAGAGAAAAGAGAAGTATTGAAATATACGAAATTATTCGTGAATATTTATGCGTTTTTGGATCTTTCTGATCTAATAAAAATACTTCTACTAAACGACCAAACAATAATGCCAATAGACCTATTACTAAATATACTATTATATTATCATCTATAAGATTAGGTTTCATATATGCTAATATAGATAGTACTACTAAAACAGATAGTGTAGTTAGCCCTACGTGATTGAATTTTTCTCGACTACGAAGATATAATGGGTATAATGTAATGCCTAATAACACAATTTCTGCAATATATATAAGATGTTTGGTAAAAAACATTTTCATAGGCATCATCATCAAACCAACCATTAATAATAGACTTGAAATAAATAGTAAGATTGTAAAAGGTTTCGTAAATAGCTTCTGTAGAGTTACATTATAATAACTTAGCCCAGTTACTGTTGATAAGGCTATAGCCCAACTTAAAATAAAATATAGGTAGGTACTCAATATGTAATTATCGCAATGAAAATACATCGGATTAAACGAAATGGAATTCTTAATAATGCCTAATATCGACAACCCAACTAACAATACGTATATAAATACAGGTTCGTTCATTTATATACATATTATATTATAATTCTGGAATATTTTATGATATATATACATATATATGTTTAACAAAATCCAGAATCCAGAAACTGGCAAATGGGTCAATACAAATGGCCCTGTAGGAAAACGAGTATTAAGAAATTATGTTCGGCAAATGGGTGGGTTCTCCTTCCCTTTCGCAAGTAAAAACCCCCCGACAGAGGATAAACTAGAAAAACTGAAAGCGAAGCTTAATCAACTGGTAATTGAGGAAAATGACCTGGGAGCGGAGGTGAATGACAACCCACAAGATGGGGTCCCGTATGCGAAGGAGAGCCAGCTGGAAAGAATCACTAACGATAGAGAGCGTGTGGATGAACAGATAA